>Ga0102590_1000101_pt1 | contig 240839 bp, 206 predicted proteins | sample AraplaMF_Col_mMF_FD_76859 | JGI IMG/M metagenome (GOLD analysis project Ga0102590, IMG submission 76859) | Arabidopsis root microbial communities from the University of North Carolina, USA - plate scrape MF_Col_mMF | ecosystem: Host-associated > Plants > Roots > Endosphere | place: USA... | reverse complement strand
CCTTGGAGACGCCGGCAAGCTTGGCAGCCGCATCGGCAGCAGCCTTTGCGCCCTTGCCGGCGACCAGCACATGCACGTCGCCGCCGATCTTGGACGCTGCCGTCAGCGCCTTGGCGGTCTGGTCGGAAAGGCTTGCATTGTCGTGGTCGGCCAGAAGAAGAATGGTCATGATGAGGGCTCCCTGGTTCTGGCTTAAAGCACGCCGGCTTCGTTCTTGAGCTTGTCGACCAGCTCGGCGACCGACTTGACCTTGACGCCGGCCTTGCGGCCGGATGGCTCCTCGGTCTTCAACACCTTGAGGCGCGGTGTGGTGGAGACGCCGAAATCGGCAGGAGACTTCTTGTCGAGCGGCTTCTTCTTCGCCTTCATGATATTCGGCAGCGAGGCATAACGCGGTTCGTTCAGACGCAGGTCCGAGGTGACCACTGCCGGCAGCGTGATCTCGATCGTCTGCAGGCCGCCATCGACCTCGCGGGTGACGGTCGCCTTGCCATCGCCGATCTCGATCTTCGAAGCGAAGGTCGCCTGGGCAAACCCAAGCAGTGCCGCCAGCATCTGGCCGGTCTGGTTGCTGTCGTCGTCGATCGCCTGCTTGCCGACGATAACAAGGCCGGGCTGTTCGGCATCGGCGACAGCCTTGAGGATCTTGGCAACCGCCAGCGGCTCGACCGCATCGTCGGTCTCGACCAGGATCGCCCGGTCGGCGCCCATGGCGAGGGCCGTCCTCAGCGTCTCCTCGGCCTTGGCAGGACCGATCGACACCACGACCACTTCCTCGGCCCTGCCGGCTTCCTTCAGCCGCAGCGCCTCTTCCACCGAGATCTCGTCGAACGGGTTCATCGACATCTTCACATTGGCAAGCTCGACACCCGTGCCATCCGGACGAACCCGGATCTTCACGTTGTAGTCGACAACCCGTTTGACGGGGACGAGTATCTTCATGGGTTTTCCCTATGCAAGCGTATAGGCGGTTTTGACCGAGGTGTAGAATTCCGCGGCATATCGGCCCTGTTCGCGCGGGCCGAAGGACGAGCCCTTGCGGCCGCCGAACGGCACGTGGAAATCGACACCGGCCGTCGGCAGATTGACCATGACCATGCCGGCTTCGGCATTGCGCTTGAAATGCGTCGCATGTTTCAAGCTGGTGGTGGCGATCCCGGAGGAGAGGCCGAAGCTGGTATCATTGGCGACGGCGAGCGCCTCGTCGTAATGCTTCACCCGGATGACGGCGGCGACCGGGCCGAAGATTTCCTCCCGCGCGATCCGCATCTGGTTCGTCGCTTCGGTGAAAAGTGCGGGTTCGAGATAGAAGCCGGGTGTCGCCCGTTCCAGCCTGTTGCCGCCGAAGGCGAGCCTTGCGCCTTCCTGTTGGCCGATATCGATATAGTCGGTGTCCTGCCTCAACTGGCCTTCGTCGACGACGGGACCGATATGCGTGCCGCTCTTCAGAGCATCGTCGACGACAAGCCCCTCAAGACGTCTGGTAAGTGCCGTCACGAAGCGGTCGTGAATACCTTCCGTCACGATCAGCCGTGAGGATGCCGTGCAACGCTGGCCGGTGGAGAAGAAGGACGAATTGGCGGCCGCCTCGACGGCGACCTCGAGATCGGCATCGTCAAGGACCACGAAGGGGTTCTTGCCGCCCATCTCCAGCTGGAACTTGCGATTATGCTCGATCGACGCGAGCGCGACACGCTTTCCTGTCGCTGCCGACCCGGTAAAGGTCAGGGCGTTGATATCGGGGCTGTCGAGCATCGTCTGGCCGACCACGCTGCCGCGTCCCATGACGAGATTGACGACGCCGGCCGGCGCGCCCGCCCGATGAAGGATCTCGACGAGGGACCAGGCCGAGCCCGGCACGAGATCGGCGGGTTTCAGGACGACCGTATTGCCATAGGCAAGGGCAGGCGCGATCTTCCAGGCGGGGATGGCGATCGGAAAGTTCCAGGGCGTGATCACCCCGACGACGCCGACCGGTTCGCGGGTGATGTCGATGCCGACGCCGGGGCGAACCGAGGGCAGCGTTTCTCCCGACAGCCTGAGAACCTCGCCCGCAAAGAAATCGAAGATCTGGCCGGCGCGGGTGACTTCGCCGATTGCCTCGGGCAAGGTCTTGCCTTCCTCGCGGGCCAGCAGGCGTCCGAGCTCCTCCTTGCGCGCCAATATCTCGTCGCCGGTCTTCTTCAGAATGGCATGGCGGATCAGGATCGGCGCTTGGGACCAGGCTGGCAAAGCCGACTTTGCGGCCGCGATGGCAGCCCTGACGTCATCGGCATTGGCGCGGGCAAATTCGCCGACGACGTCATGGGTGTTGGACGGGTTTATGTTCGCCGAAGCGTCGCCGGCAACCCATTCCCCGGCGATCAGGTTCTTGTGCAGCATGGAAATCCCTGCGTTCAGTGCAGCCCGAGATAGGCCTTGCGGACGTCTTGGTTGTCGAGAAGGGCGGCGCTGTCGCCGGAGAGATGAATGCGGCCGTTGACCATGACATAGGCCCGCTGGGAGAGCTTCAAGGCGTGATTGGCATTTTGCTCGACGAGAAATATCGTTTTGCCCATTGCGGCGATTTCCCGCAAAACCTCGAAAACGCGCTTGACGATCAGCGGCGCCAAGCCGAGCGAGGGTTCGTCGAACAGGATCAATTCGGGCCGCGCCATCATGGCGCGGGCGATGGCGAGCATCTGCTGCTCGCCGCCGGACATGGTGCCGGCGGTCTGGTTTCGACGTTCCTTGAGACGCGGGAAGAGCTCGAACATGGTGTTCCTGTCTTCTTCGAAATGGGCCATGCCGATCGGTGTCGTGCCCATCATCATATTCTCCTCGACGGACATCTCCTGGTAGATCTGCCGGCCCTCCGGAACGAGCGCGATGCCACGCCGGGAAATCCTGCTGGTCGGCATATGGGAGATATCTTCGCCACGATGCAGGATCTTGCCCGATAAGGCGCGCGGGGCGCCGAAAATAGAAGAAAGCAGCGTGGTCTTGCCGGCGCCGTTTGCACCGATCAGGCTGACGATCTCACCGGCGGAGATGTGGACGTTTACCGCCTTCAGCGCTTCGACCGCGCCGTAATGAGCATGGACGCCGGCGAATTCGAGAAGCGGTACCTGCGTGTCGGACGATTGGCTCATGCTGGTACCTCTTCTTCGCTGACACCGAGATAAGCGGCGACGACGGCCGGGTCATTGGCGACATGCTCAGGCGTGCCGTCGGAGATCACCTCGCCATGATCGAGCACGACGATGTGGTTCGAAATGCGCATGACGAGGCCCATGTCGTGTTCGATGACGAGAACCGTCTGATCGTGATCGTCACAGAGCCGCTGGATGACTTCCGCCAGATCCAGCGTTTCGGAGGGGTTCAAGCCCGCGGCTGGTTCGTCGAGGCATATGAGGCTCGGGCCCGTGCACATGGCGCGAGCGATCTCGACGCGGCGCTGCCGGCCGTAAGGCAGTTCACCGGCCAGGCGGTTGGCGTCGTCGGCAAGCTTCATCTGCCCGAGCCAGTAATAGGCACGATCGATGGCCTCTCCCTCGGCCTTGCGGAACGCTCCAGTCCGGAAAACACCGCTGAGGATGTTGTTGCGGGTGGTGAGGTGCTGGGCGATCAGAAGGTTCTCGATAACCGACATTTCCTTGAACAGGCGGATGTTCTGGAACGTCCTGGCGATCCCGGCGCGTGTCACGAGGTGCGAGCCGCCGGTAATCGGTTTCGTCACCAACTGGCCGATATCGGTCGGGCCTTCGCGTCCGTTCAGCATGATGCTGCCTTCGCTGGCGCGATAGAAGCCGGTGATGCAGTTGAACATCGTCGTCTTGCCGGCGCCGTTGGGACCGATCAGGGCGGTCACCGCGCCGCGTTCGACCGAGAAGCTGACGTCCCGGTTGGCGACGATGCCGCCGAACCGCATCGTGACATTCTGCACGTCGAGAATAGGGCCGTTCATCGTCCCGCCTCCGCCTTGCCCTCAAAGGACAGTTCGTTGCCGATGCCTTCTTTCATCGAGCTCGGAAAGAAGGCCGGGCGCTTGATGCGGACCAGGCCACGCGGTTTCCAGATCATCATCACCACCATCAGAATGCCGAAGACGAGAACGCGGTATTCGGCGAATTCGCGCAGAAGTTCCGGAAGAATGGTGAGAACGAGCGCTGCCGAGATGACGCCGGCCGTCGATCCGAGGCCGCCAAGGACGACGATGGCCAGGATGAGGGCGGATTCGAAGAAGGTGAAGGATGTCGGATTCACGAAGCCCTGCTGTGCGGCAAAGAAGACGCCGGCCAGGCCACCTGTGGAGGCGCCGAGCATGAAGGCCGTGAGCTTTGTGAAGACGTGATTGACGCCGAGCGAACGACAGGCGATCTCATCTTCGCGCAGCGCTTCCCACATGCGGCCGAGAGGGATGACGCGCAGCCGCTCCACGGCGTAGATGACGAAGCAGACGACAAGAAACAGCACGAAATAGAGAAACCAGAACCGGTAGTCCGCGCTGTAGGGGATGCCCAGATATTCATGAATGGGAACGCCGCCCTGTTTGGCGGTACGAGTGAATTCGAGGCCGAGGAAGGTGGGTGCCGGAACCGGAGCGCCGTTCGGCCCGCCGGTGAAATCAAGCCAGTTGTTCAGCACAAGACGAATGATCTCGCCGAATCCGAGCGTGACGATGGCAAGGTAGTCGCCATGCATCTTGAGAACGGGAAAGGCGAGGACCATGCCGAAGAGGCCGGCCAGGAATGGGGCGAGCACCAGAGCGCCCCAGAACCCGATGCCGAGATATTGCGATCCGAGCGCCAGGAGATAGGCGCCGACGGCGTAGAAGGCGACGTAGCCAAGATCGAGCAGGCCAGCAAGCCCGACGACGATGTTGAGCCCCAGGCCGAGCAGGCAATAGATCAGGGCGAGGATCGCGATACCCAGGAGGTATTTGTCGGCAAAAAACGGCAGGCTCAGCCCTGCGAGAAACAGCACGGCAAGGAGCAGCGCCGGCGACCTTTCCTTGCCGGTCATGACGGTCACGCCGGCACCGTTGCCTGCGATGCGCCGGATGAGTTTTCGGCCGGGGCTGCTCATCTGGAACAGCGAGAGTGCTAGACGTCCTGCCGTGACGACGGCAGCCAGCAACACCGCGCGTATCAGTTCGTTGGTGAACGAAAATCCCTCGAGCACCAGTCCCGAGATCGGACCGAACAGGATGAGGGAGACCGTAAAGGTGAGGAGCGCTTGCCTGACGAGCGCGCGAAGGCGGTTGGATTCCATGGTTTCTTGCTCCTCTCTCAGACTTTCTGGATTTCCGGCCGGCCAAGCAGGCCATACGGTCGGAAAAACAGGAGGGTGATGAGCAACGCAAAGGCGAAGACGTCCTTGTAGTCGGTGCTGACATAGCCTGCGAACAGAGCCTCGGTCAGGCCGAGGACGATACCGCCGAGCACGGCGCCGGGCAGTGAACCGATCCCGCCGAGCACTGCGGCCGTGAAGGCCTTGATGCCCATGACGAAGCCGATGAAAAAGTTGAAGGAGCCGTAATTGAAGGTGACGAGCGTGCCGCCGACGGCGGCCGTGGCCGCGCCCATGACGAACACGGCCGAAATGATCCGGTCGGTGTTCACCCCCAGTATCGCGGAGATCCGGATATTCTGCTGGGTGGCACGGCATTCGCGGCCGATCCTGGTGTAGTTGATCACATAGGTCAGTATGCCCATGGCGATCAGCGACGCGAACAGGATCACCGTCTGCATATAGGTGATCTGTGCGAAGTGGACATCGCCACCGATGCGAAACGCACCCTGGATGAGTGTCGGCACGCCCTGGTCGCGTGCGCCCTGAGCGATCTGGACATAGCTCTGCAGCATCAAGGAGATGCCGATGGCCGATATCAGCGGAGCAAGCTTGGTCGAGCCGCGAAGCGGCCGATAGGCGACGCGTTCGATCACCCAGCCATAGACGGCCGTGATCGCGCAGCTGATCACCAGCACGGATATCAAGGCGAAGGCAACCGACTGAACGCCGAAATAGCCAAGCACGGCGAGTGTGATGGCGGCGATATAGGCCGATACCATATAGACGTCGCCATGGGCGAAGTTGATCATCCGGATGACGCCGTAGACCATGGTGTATCCGACCGCGATCAGACCGTAGATCGTCCCCAGCGTGATGCCATTGAACAATTGTTGAACCAGGATGTAAAAGTCCATGGTGAACCCCTCTTATGGTTTTCGGGGATGGATAAGCCGGCCAAACCTTGCGGTCCGGCCAACTCGGGCAAAATGCCTTACTTCACCAAGACAGGGGTTCCCTTGTCGTCGAAGTTGTAGAAGACGAACTTGAAGTCCTTGATGTCGCCCTTGGCGTCCCAGGTGATTTTGCCGATGGCAGAATCGACCGTGTTGTTGCGGAGATAGTCGGCCTGGGCCTTCAGCTCGTCGCCGGCCTTCAGCGCAGCGACGATGGCCTGCGCATTGGCGTAGCCATAGAGCACGTAGTTGGCCGGCGTGATGTTGGCTTTCTTCAACGCATCCTGGACGCCCTGCGTGGAGGGATCGGCCAGCGGATCGGGCGTCGCCGAATAATAGACGTTCTTCAGATTCTCAGGCCCGCCGGCGGCTGCGACGAGTTCCGTCTGCGCGAAAGCATCGCCGCTGACGACGACTACGTCGACACCCTGTTCCTTCAGCTGGCGGATCAACGGGCCGCCTTCGGGAATGAGGCCGCCGAAATAAACGGCGTTGGCGCCGGAGCTCTTGATCTTGGTGACGAGCGCGTTGAAGTCACGTTCGCCACGGGTCAGGCCTTCGTACATCACCGGCTTGATTCCGCGTGCTTCGATCGTCTTCTTGACGGCGTCCACCAGGCCCTGGCCATAGGTGTCCTTGTCGTGGATGAGCGCGATCTTGTCCCGCTTCAGCGTATCCAGGATGAAGCTGCCGGCGACGACGGCCTGCTGGTCATCACGGCCGCAGCCACGGAACAGATTGTCGAAACCGCGATCGGTGACGGTCGGATTGGTCGAGGACGGCGTCATTTCGAGGATGCCGGCATCATTGTAGATTTCCGAAGCCGGGATCGTGTTGGACGAGCAGAAATGCCCGATCACGGCCTGAACCTTGTCCTGGTCGACGAAACGATTGGCGACGGCCACGGCCTGCTTCGGTTCGCAGGCGTCGTCACCCTTCACCAGTTCAATCTTCTTGCCATTGATGCCGCCCGACGCATTGACGTCGCTGACATAGGCGGACACGCCGCTGAACACCTGCTCGCCGAAGGTCGCATTGGCGCCGGTAAAGGGGCCGGCGACGCCGATCTTGACCGTGTCGGCGGCCAAAGCGCTGGAAAACAGCAAGGCGGAGGCCACAGCGGTGGCGCTCAGAAGTTTCGAGATGGATTTCATGTGCTTTTCCCTCTGGTTGAAGCTCTCTGGTTTTTAGTGGTTCTCGACGCGGTTCAGTCCGCGTTCATGCTTCGCATCAAAGGCGAAGCTATTATTTTTGTTAGGTAATTTCTCTGCTCCGCAGTTGCGGAGAAGAGCGGATTTCGAGATTTTCGATCCTTTTCTTAATTGACACTTATATGATAAGTGACATATACGAAGATCGTCAAGCGGAAATGTTGCAGTGTCGTTTGCAACAGTGAAGAATGGCACGACGCATGGCTGCGCGAGCGCGGCCTCCAACGTTAAGAAAGCGGGGAACAAGACGGTGAGCAGCACGCCACGAAACTGCCGGGTGGGCGTCGATATCGGCGGCACCTTTACGGATATCGCTCTCGACCTCGATGGGACGCTTCACTCGACGAAGATCCTGACGGATTATACGGCACCGGAGCGGGCGATCCTCAAGGGCGTGAAGGCCGTCGCCGACATGGCGGGTATCGCTCTTTCAGAGATCGGCATCCTGATTCATGGCACGACGCTCGCCACCAATGCGCTCATCGAGCGGCGCGGCGCCAAAACCGCCTTCGTGACGACGGAAGGTTTTCGTGACGTGCTCGAGATGCGCACTGAGAACCGTTTCGAGCAGTATGATCTCAATATCTCCCTGCCGCCGGCGCTCATTGCCCGCGCCGACCGATTCGTCATCCGGGAGCGTATCGATGCGCAGGGCAAGGTTCTGCTCGCTCTGGATGAGGCTTCGGTCACAGCCGTCGTCGAGAAGGTTGCCGCAGGCGGCTATGAAAGCGTCGCGGTCGGCTTCATTCATGCCTATGCGAATGGCGCGCACGAAGTCGCCGTCCGCGATGCGATCCTGAAGCGCCTTCCCGGCATTTCCGTTTCGATCTCGTCGGAAGTTTCGCCACAGATGCGCGAGTTCGAGCGCTTCAACACGGTTTGCGCCAATGCCTATGTCAAGCCGGCGATCAAATCCTATCTCGACCGTCTCGTCGTGTCGCTGAAGGAGATCGGAGTCGGCTGCCCGGTCTTCATGATCCATTCCGGCGGCGGGATCGTCTCGGTCGAGAGCGCCTCCGAGTTTCCGGTGCGTCTGGTCGAATCCGGTCCGGCGGGCGGCGCGATCTTCGCGGCCGACATTGCCCGTCAATATGGTCTCGATACGGTTCTTTCCTTCGATATGGGCGGCACGACCGCCAAGATCTGCCTGATCGAAAACCAGGTGCCGAAGACGGCCAAGACGTTCGAAGTCGCGCGCACCTATCGATTCCGCAAGGGATCCGGCATGCCGATTTCCATCCCCGTCGTCGAGATGGTCGAAATCGGCGCGGGCGGCGGTTCGATCGCTTCGGTCGACGCAATGCGCCAGATCCGCGTCGGGCCGCACTCGGCGGCCTCGGAGCCCGGCCCGGCCTGTTATCAGCGCGGCGGCAAGAACCCCACCGTCACCGATGCGGACCTGATCCTCGGCAAGCTCGATCCCGCCAATTTCGCGGGCGGCGCCATCCCGCTTTCCGTCGAGGCGAGCCGCCGGGCAATGAGCGACGATATCGGCTCGGTCATCGGCCTCGATCCGGAAGCATCAGCTTACGGCACGTGCGAAATGGTCGACGAAAACATGGCCAATGCCGGCCGCGTCCACACCGTCGAGAACGGCAAGAACATTTCCGATTTCACCATGATCACCTTCGGCGGCGCAGGACCGCTGCATGCCGCGCGCCTCTGTGAAAAAATGGGCATCTCGACCTTCCTCGTTCCGCCGGGCGCCGGCGTTGGTTCGGCGATCGGATTCCTCAAGGCGCCGTTCGGCTATGAGTCCGTCCGCAGCGCCGTCTTCAACCTGTCGAATTTCGAATATTCCGAGGCCAACCGGCTCCTCCAAACCATGAAGGCTGAGGCGTTGGGCTTCGTCGAAGGCGGGCTCGACGCGGGCTCCCCGGTGATCGAACGCACGCTGTTCATGCGTTATGCTGGGCAGGGCTGGGATATCCCGGTCCCGCTTGCCGATGACAATTTCGACGCCGCGAGTGCTGAGACGATCGCCGCCTCGTTCGAAAAGGAATATGAGCGTTTCTTCGGCCGCGCCATCGAAGGTCTCGATATCGAGATCGTCAGCTGGTCGGTCAAGGCGAGCTCGCCGCTGCCGCCGGTGGAGCGCGTATCCTCCATCGCCGAAGGCAATGTCGTGCAGCCTGGCAAGACGCGCCGCCTGTTCGAGGCTGCGCAGGGCGCCTATCTCGAAGCCGGCATTCACGAGCGTACCGGCCTGACGCCCGGCGACGTGGTCAAGGGCCCCGCCGTCATCGTCGAGCGCGAGACCTCGACGGTTCTCACCGTCTCTTTCAAGGCCGTCGTTCAGCGCGATGGCTGCCTTCTCGTAACCCGGATCTGAGGATAGTCACATGAACCAATCCATGATCGATATCCATATGCAGGTCATGTGGAACCGGCTGATCTCCGTCGTCGAGGAGCAGGCGCAGACGCTGATCCGCACGGCCTTCTCCACCTCCGTACGCGAGGCGGGCGATCTGTCGGCCGGCGTCTTCGACCTGGAAGGCCGCATGCTGGCGCAGGCGGTTACCGGCACGCCCGGCCACGTCAACGCCATGGCGGAATCCGTCGCGCATTTCATTGCCGATATCGGGCCGGACAATATCTTCGAAGGCGACGTCTACATCACCAACGATCCATGGAAGGGAACGGGCCATCTGCACGACATCACCGTCGTCACGCCCTCCTTCCATCACGGCAAGTTGGTCGGTTATTTTGCCTCGACCGCGCATGTCGTCGATGTCGGCGGTCGCGGTTTCGGCCCGGATGCCCGTGAAGTCTATGAAGAGGGCATCTTCATCCCGATCATGAAATTCTTCGAGCGCGGCGAGCTGAACCGGACGCTGATCCATATCGTGCGCAACAATGTCCGCGAAAACGATAAGGTCGTCGGCGACTTCTATGCGCTCGCCGCCTGCAATGAAACGGGCCATCGCCGGCTCGTCGACATGCTGACGGAATTCAATCTTCCTGATTTGTCGACGATCGGCGGCTTCATCCTCAAGCACAGCCGCGAGGCAACGCTGGAGCGGCTGAAGAATCTTCCGCACGGCTCCTGGGATTATAGCCTGGATCTCGACGGCTATGATGAGCCGGTGCATCTCGCCGCAAGACTTACCATCGGTCCCGAGGGAGTCGTGGTCGATTTCGATGGCACCTCCGGCATGAGCAAGTTCGGCATCAATGTGCCGCTCGTCTACGCCAAGGCCTATGCCTGCTACGGCATCAAATGCGTCGTGGCGCCGGAAATTCCCAACAATGCGGCCTCGCTAGCACCCTTCGACGTCGTGGCGCCGGAAGGCTGCATCCTCAATGCCAAGCGGCCGGCGCCGGTCGCCGTCCGCCACGTTCTCGGCCATTTCGTGCCGGACCTCGTGCTCGGCGCGCTGCATCAGGCGCTCCCGGGCCAGGTTCCTGCGGAGGGTGCCAGCGCACTCTGGAACCTGCATATGAGCGTGCGCTCCGTCTCCGATCAGATCGGCGGCAAGGGCGCGGAAATCCTGATGTTCAATTCCGGCGGCTCCGGCGCGCGTGCCGCTCTCGATGGCTTGAACGCCACCGCCTTTCCGAGCGGCGTGCACACGATGCCGATCGAGGCGACGGAAAATGTCGGCCCCGTCATCATCTGGCGCAAGGAGTTGCGCGAGGGGTCAGGGGGTGCCGGCGCGCAACGCGGCGGTCTCGGCCAGATGATCGAGATCGAAGCGGCCGAAGGTTTCAGCTTCCGCTTCTCCGCCATGTTCGACAGGCTCGGCCACCCCGCACGCGGCCGCGAAGGCGGACAGAGCGGCACGGCCGGCGCCGTTGCGCTCGACGACGGTACGGTTCTCAAGGGCAAGGGGCTTCAATTCGTGCCGGAAGGCCGGCGCCTCGTTCTGTCGCTTCCGGGCGGCGGCGGTTACGGCGATCCGGCAAATCGCCCGACTGACGCGATCGAACACGACCTGAGGCATGGATACATCACCGAAGAACAGGCTGAAGCCTACGGCAGGGGCCGGACCCAGGGAGGCAAGGCATGAATATGATTGCATTCGAAAGCAAGCGCGTCGCGACGATCAAATCCTCGCCGTCCATGGCGGTGTCGATCGCCGCCAAGGCGATGCGGGCCAAGGGAGAGCATGTCGTCGACCTCTCGCTCGGCGAGCCCGATTTCGATACGCCCGATCATATCGTCCAGGCGGCGATCGAGGCGATGCGCAAGGGGCTTACCCGCTATACCGCGCCGGACGGACTGGTGGAACTGCGCGAAGCGATCGTCGCCAAGTTCAAACGCGAGAACGGCCTCGACTACGCCATGGATGAGATTTCCATCGGCAACGGCGCCAAGCAGATACTCTTCAATGCGTTCCTGGCAACGCTGGAGCCCGGCGACGAGGTGGTCGTGCCGGCGCCTTACTGGGTCTCCTATACCGACATCGTCATCCTGCATGGCGGCATTCCCAAAACCGTGCCTTGCGGTGTCGAGGATGCCTTCAAGATCACAGCCGAGCGGCTGGAAGCAGCCATCACGCCGAAGACGCGGTGGTTCCTGTTCAACTCTCCCTCCAATCCGACAGGGGCGATCTATACGGCGGACGAACTGAAGGCGCTTGGCGCGGTGCTGGCGCGCCACCCCCATGTGGCGATCATGTCGGATGAGATCTACGAGCATATCGTCTGCGGCGAGGTGCCTTTCACGTCCTTCGTCGTCGCTTGCCCGGAGCTGAAGGACCGCACGCTCATCATCAACGGCGTATCCAAGGCCTACGCCATGACGGGATGGCGCCTCGGTTATGCGGCCGGCCCGCGGGAACTGACCAGGGTCCTCAACAAGCTTCAGTCCCAGAGCACGACCTGCCCGTCCTCCATCACCCAGTTTGCCGCCGCCGCAGCGCTCAACGGTCCCCAGGACTTCGTGACGACAGCGGTTGCCGAATACAAGGCGCGCGGCGAACTCGTCGCAAGGGGCTTCAGCGCGATACCCGGTCTTGAGGTGCGGGCACCGGAAGGGGCCTTCTACCTCTTTCCGAAATGCGCCCACTATATCGGCAAGACGGCGCCCGACGGCGCCGGGATTTCCAACGACACCGAATTGGCCTCCTATCTCCTCAGGGAAGGCAAGGTCGCAACCGTTCCGGGTGCCGCTTTCGGTGTCGAACCCTATATTCGCCTTTCCTTCGCGACATCGCGCGACAATCTTGCCATTGCCATCGAGCGCACCGCCGATGCACTGGCTAAACTTCGCTAAAGGGAAAATTCGATGACCGATTATCAGCGCACGCTTCTGACCGGCGCGGCCGGCGCTCTGGGAACCCAGTTGCGCGAATCCGGAACAAGGCTCGGCAAGATCGTCAGGCTGTCCGCACGCAAGCCCTGCGACAACCTCGCGCCGCACGAGGAAGATTTCCCGGCGGACCTTTCCGACTTCGACGCCGTTTCCAAAGCCGTGGAGGGTTGCGACGCCATCATTCATATGGGCGGTCAGGGGCTGGAAGCTCCCTGGAACACCATCCTCAACGCCAACATCGTCGGCAGCTACAACATCTATGAGGCGGCGCGCCAGCATGGCGTCAAGCGCATCGTCTATGCCAGCTCCGTTCACGCCATCGGGTTTTACGAGCGCACCGAGACGATCGACGGCAACGTACCGACCCGCCCCGACAGTCTCTACGGCGTGTCGAAGACCTTCGTCGAAAACCTCGGCCGTTACTATTTCGACAAGTTCGGGATCGAGACCGTGAGCCTGCGCATCGGCTCGTCTTTCCCGGAGCCGACGGACCGGCGCCATCTCATCACCTGGCTTTCCTATCGCGATTGCCGCCAGCTCGTCGAAAAGAGCCTGTCGGCCGAACGCGTCGGCTTCATGGTCGCCTATGGCATGTCCGACAACAGCCAGGCCTTCTGGGACAACCGCACGGCGGCATCGCTTGGATACAAGCCGGAAGACAGCGCCGACGATTACGCGGACAAGGTCTTTGCGAAGACGAAACAAGGCGATCCCAACGATCCGGCGGTGCGCTTCCAGGGCGGCAGCTTTGCGGCTGCCGGCCATTATGAAGACGAGAAGAAGTGAGACGCACCGATGCAAGCTTCCAAGTCGTCCTATGACGTGGTGATCGTCGGCGGTGCAGTGGTTGGCAGTTCGACGGCATATTTTCTGGCGACCAACCCCGATTTCAACGGATCGGTCCTGGTGATCGAGAAGGACTGGACCTATCAGCGGTCGGCCACCGCGCTCTCTTCCAGCTCCATCCGCCACCAGTTCTCGAATGCGATCAACGTCAAAGTCTCGCAGTTCGGGACGGAGTTCATCCGCAACTTCAAGGAAAACGTCGCCGTCGACGACGATACGCCGGAGATCGGTTTCCATGAGGCCGGGTATTTGTTCCTCGCCGAGGACGAACGCGGCGATCAGGTTCTCCGGCGCAACCACGAGACCCAGATCTCCTGCGGGGCTGATGTCACGCTGCTCGATCCTGACGGCCTCGGCCGGCGGTTTCCCTGGTTGAACCTGGAAGGACTGACGCTCGGCAGCACCGGCGAACGGGGCGAAGGCTGGTTCGACAGCGTCGGCCTGCTCCAGGGCTTCCGCAAGAAAGCGCGCTCTTTGGGCGTCGAATATATCGAAGACGAAGTCGTTGCCGTCAACAGAGAGGGAGACCGCATCGTTTCCGTGTCGACGAAGAGCGGCCAGACGATCGCTTGCGGCACGATGGTCAACACATCGGGCACCAACGGTAAAAAGGTCGCCCGCATGGCCGGGCTCGACGTTCCCGTCGAGCCACGCCGACGCTCGCTGTTCGTCGTCGATTGCCGCACACCGCTCGAAGGAAAGGTCGGCCTGACGATCGACCCCACCGGCGTTTTCTTCCGGCCCGAGGGCAAATTCTATCTGATGGGTACCTATCCCAAGCACGATCCGGAGGTCGATCCCAACGATTTCGACGTCATGCACGACGAATTCGATGAGGAAATCTGGCCGATCATGGCGAACCGGGTTCCGGCCTTCGAGGCGATCAAGGTCGTCAATTCCTGGGCCGGCCACTACGATTATTGCACCCTCGATCACAATGTCGTCCTCGGACCGCATACTGAGGTCAGCAATTTCCTCTTCGCAAACGGCTTTTCGGGGCACGGTCTCCAGCAGTCGCCGGCGATGGGACGGGGTCTCTCGGAACTGATTGCCTATGGTGGCTTCAAGACGCTCGATCTTTCGCCATTTGGCTATGAACGAGTGACGGCACACCGGCCCTTCCTCGAAGACGCCGTCATTTAACGTACAAGGAGAGGGGCTCCCGATGAGAAATGAAACATTGAAGCGCAGTGGCGGCCAGGTGCTCGTCGATGCCTTGCGCATCCACGGTGTCGAGCGCGTGTTCGGCGTGCCGGGCGAAAGTTATCTTGCCGCCCTCGACGCCTTTCACGACATGGAAGACGCTATTGAATTCATCGTCTGCCGGCAGGAAGGTGGCGCTGCCTATATGGCGGAAGCCTACGGCAAGATGACCGGCAAACCCGGCATTTGCTTCGTCACCCGCGGGCCGGGCGCGACCAATGCTTCCGTCGGTGTGCATACGGCTTTCCAGGATTCGACACCGATGATCCTGTTCATCGGCCAGGTGGCGCGTGATCAGATGGAGCGCGAAGCATTCCAGGAGATCGATTATCGCCGCATGTTCGGCCAGATGGCGAAGTGGGTCGTCGAGATCGAGGATGCCGCCCGCATTCCCGAGCTCATCAGCCAGGCGTTCCACCGGGCCGTCAACGGCCGGCCCGGGCCGGTGGTCGTCGCTCTTCCGGAAGACATGCTGACCGATATGGTCGATGTCGCCGACACTCCGCCTTACAAGCGGGTCGAGGGCTTTGCCGGCCCCGAGCAATTCGAAGAATTGCTCGGCCTTCTCTCCGAGGCGAAGCGCCCGCTGGTCGTTGTCGGCGGCGGCGGCTGGACGCAGCAGGCCGTTGTCGACCTGAAAGCGTTTTCGGAGGCCTTCAGCCTGCCGGTCGCCGCTTCCTTCCGCTGCCAGGATCTGTTCGACAATAAGCACGAGAATTATGCCGGCGATCTCGGCCTTGCCGCAGGGCCGAAGTTGATCCGCCATGTGAAGGATTGCGACCTGCTGATCTCCATTGGCGCCCGTCTCGGAGAGATGACGACAGGCGCCTATACGCTGATCGACATTCCAGTGCCGAAGCAGTCGCTCGTTCATATCCATCCGGGCGCGGAGGAATTGGGGCGCGTTTATCACGCGCGATTGCCGATCAACGCCAGCGTCGCGGGTTTCCTGTCGCAGGCGGCAAAGTTGAATCCATCATCTGCGCCGGTGTGGAAGGATTGGACCCGAGCGACCCATGCCGACTACCTCGAAAACCTCGCGCATTCCGAGGTCCCGGGGCCGGTGCAGATGGGTGATATCATGGAATGGCTGCGCGGCCATCTCAAGCCCGACGCCATCCTGACCACCGGCGCCGGCAACTATTCCGCCTGGGCGCATCGTTTCTATCAGTACCGCACCTTCCGCACCCAGCTCGGACCGACGAACGGTTCCATGGGCTACGGCGTGCCGGCGGCGATCGCCGCCAAGATCACCGATCCCGCGCGCACGGTCGTTGCCTTCGCCGGCGACGGATGTTTCCTGATGAACGGCCAGGAGCTTGCAACCGCCATGCAGTATGACGCTCGGGTGGTCTTCCTCGTCATCAACAACGGCATGTATGGCACGATCCGCATGCATCAGGAGCGCAGCTATCCCGGTCGCGTCTCCGCTACCCGCCTGACGAACCCGGATTTTGCCGCGCTGGCGCGATCCTATGGCCTCCACGGCGAGACCGTGGAAAAAACCGAGGACTTCGCCGGCGCCTTCGAACGCTGCGAGGCGTCAGGCAAGCCGGGTCTCATCGAAATCCGGATCGATCCGGAAGCGCTGACACCGAAAATGACACTGACGCAAATTCGCGAACAGGCGATCGCCCAGGGAAAGTGATTACGGCTAAGTGATTGCGGGGAAGTGATCGCAGGAAAACGCACCGCCTGAAAAGCAAGCGGTGCGCATCAATCCTCTGTTTCGCTGCTCGCCGGCTCATTGAGCATCGTGCGGTAGCGATGGAGGCTTTCCTCCAGATGGACGATCAGCGCGGCCTTGGCAGCCTTGGCATCACCTTGGGTGATCGCGGCCAGAATAGCGGCGTGTTCCTTATTGATCTTCTTCAGGTAGGTGCTGTAGCCGCGCGCCGATTGGCGATGTTTGAGCACGAGTTCGAAATTGATGCTCTCTATCACCGCTTCCAGAAAACTCGGGAAGTGGGGATTGCGGGTGGCGCGGGCGATTGCAAGATGGAATTCGAAATCGGCGCGGGCCTCGACCTCGGCATCGTCCGTCACCAGGTTTTCAAGGTTGTCATAGGCGCGGGCAATTTCTGCCAGCGCCTCCGGCGTGCGCCTCGACGCTGCAAGGGCAACGGATTGGATCTCGACGCCGAGCCGTAATTCCAGGATCTGCATCGCCGAGCGAATGTCCTCGATGCGGCTGATCTCGAAATTGAGGGTCTTTGCGTCCTTCTCGCTGACATAGACCCCCGCACCCTGCCGCGCTGTCACCCGTCCGCCCACCTTGAGGGAGGTGAGCGCCTCGCGAATGACGGTTCGGGAAACCCCGAACTCTTCGCATAGCTGGGCACTTGACGGAATTTTCTCGCCCGGGGCATAAAGACCGGAATCGATCCGTTCCATCAGCTTTGCAACGACGATTTCCGCGAGATTGCCTCGTTGCGTGATGATTGACACTGGTTCACTCCGGTTTTCACGATCAAATTTAGCACATATCACATATCATGCCACGTCTGATTGTGGGATGCCGGGGTTTTCAGACATTATCTTATCGATGACCTGAAAGGGGTGCGGGATGCGTTTGTTGTCGATTTCCTTCACCTGGGAGCGGCACGAATATCCGGTGGCCATGAGACTGTCGGTATCGCCTGATGCATCGACCTCCGGCTTCCAGCTCATCGCATAAAGGCGCTCGGAGATCGGCCGGTTGCGCGCCTCGTGGCCAAAGGTGCCGGCCATTCCGCAACACCCCGTTTGTGCCGCCTGAAGGTCGATGCCGAGGCTTGCGAACACTTGTTTCCATTGTGCGACGGAAGAGGGCGCATTGGTGCGTTCGGTGCAATGGGCCATCAGTCGGAAGTTTTTACCCTTGGCGGCGGAGGGTGACGCGGCAAGCCGGTCAAGATTGGCGACCAGCCATTCCTGCGGAAGAAGAATGGCAGCCTTCAGCATGCCCTTGTATTCGCTGCGAAAGGCGAGCGTCATCGACGGATCGAGCCCGACGAGCGCCACACCCGCTTCATCCAGCCGCTGAAGATAATGCGCGGTCCGCCCGGCCGCAGCCTCGAAACGTCCGAGATAGCCATGAACGTGCAGCGCTTTGCCATTAACGTGGGACGCGGCGAGGAAGGGCGAGAGCCCCATTTTCCGCGCAAGCCTGATTGCGGCGAGGGCGACCTCAGGATCGAAATAGGCGGTAAACGCATCGGCGACGAAGATAACGCTCTGCTCCCTCTGGCGCGGCGACAAGGCCTCGATCCGCGACGGGGTCGCAAGCGGTACCCCAAGGCGGGCGGCCTCTTTCGCCAGAGAGATCCGCGGCAGGCGGGGCAGGGACGTCAGTCCGGCGACGCGCATCATCATCCTGCCGGCGCGCGTGCTGACGATAAGGTTATAGGCAGGTCGTATCCGCTGAACCAGGGGCAGGGTGGTCTCGATGGCGGCGACGAGCGGATCCTTCAGCGGACGGAGGTAACGTCCGTAATAAAGTTCGAGGAATTTGGAGCGGAAGGCCGGGACGCTGACTTTCACCGGACATTGCCCCGCGCAGGCTTTGCACGCCAGACAGGTGTCCATCGCAGCGCGGACCTCATGGGAAAAGTCGTCACGATTTTGGGGGTTCAGCGAGTTGAAGGCGCGCCGCGCCAGGTTCGCCAGCGGACCGCTCCGCCGCAAGCGTTTTGCCTCCTCGCGAGCATCGATGCCCTTCTCGGCAAGCAGCTTCAGCCATTCCCGCATCAAAGCCGCGCGGCCCTTGGGCGAAAAGCGCCGATCGCGTGTCGCCTTGTAGGAGGGGCACATGGGGCTGGTTTCATCGAAGTCGAAACAGGCGCCGTTGCCGTTGCAATAGGCGGCGTTGTCGAAGGCGGAGCGGATCTCGTTGCCGATGATGCGGTCGGTCTCTCCCCGCAGCGGCACATCGTCGATCTTCAGCAGCGCCTGGCCGGCAGGGGCTGCAATCTTGCCTGGATTGAGGCGGGTTTCCGGATCGAAAGCCCGTTTGATCTCCTGCAGGCTGGGATAGAGATCGCCGAAAAATTCCGGCACATATTCGGAACGCACGCCTTTGCCGTGCTCTCCCCAGAGCACGCCGCCATATTTGCGCGTCAGCGCCACGACGGCGTCGCTGACCTCCCGGACCAGCTTGATATGGTCGTCGCGGGTAAGGTCGAGTGCCGGCCGCACATGCAGGACGCCGGCATCGACATGGCCGAACATGCCGTAGGAAAGGCCCGCGCCATCGAGAAGCGCGCGGAATTCGCGGATATAGGGCGCGAGATTCTCCGGCGGTACGGCGGTATCCTCGACGAAGGCAACCGGCCTGACCGGGCCATCGACATTGCCAAGCAGGCCGACCGCCCGTTTGCGCATCGACCAGATCGCCTCGACCTCGGCATGATCCCGCGCGATCGTATAACCCAGGTGACGCGCATTTGGGCCTGTGGCAAGCGCGGCGGTCACCTCGGCGAGTTTGCGTTCGAGTTCGGCTTCATCGTCGGCCAGCACTTCGGCGATATTGATGCCGTTGGTCGCTTCGCTCGCGTCGTCCGGAAAAAAGCGGGCAATGCCGGTCCAGACGATGTCGCCTCTGGCGAGGCCGAGAACCTTTTCGTCGACCGTTTCCACCGAGGCGACGTTCAGCGCCACGAGGCTGCGGGCATCCTCCAAGGCGGTGTTGAAGTCGCCGTAGCGGATGTTGATCAGGGCCGCATGGGCGGGGATCGGCAGAAGGTTGAGTTCGGCTTCGGCGATCATCGCCAGCGTTCCCTCCGAGCCGCAGAGGATGGCATTGAGGTCGAAGCGCCCGTCGCTGCGGAAGATGTGAGCGAGGTCGTAGCCGGTCATGTAGCGGTTGAGTTTCGGAAAGATCTCGGCGATCCGGTCGCGCTTTTCCCGCGCGATCCGCTCGACTGTCCTGTGGATCTCGCCGACACGGTCCTGGCGCGCGACGATCTCCGTGAACGCCTCCGGATCGAGCGGGCGCGACCACCAGTCGGAGCCATCTACAAGCACGATGCGCAATCCCAGTACATGGTTGCTGGTCTTGCCGTAGAGGCATGACCCCTGGCCGCAGGCATCGGTGGAAACCATGCCGCCGATGGTGGCGCGATTGGAGGTGGAGAGTTCGGGCGCAAAAAACAGGCCGTAGGGCTTCAAAGCCTGGTTCAGCTGATCCTTGACCACGCCCGCTTGGACGCGGGCAATTCTCCTGACCGGGTCGATTTCGAGAATGGAATTCATGTGTCGCGAGCAGTCGACGACGATGCCCGATGTGAGAGATTGGCCGTTCGTGCCGGTTCCGCCGCCGCGCGGCGCGACGGTGATCCCGCGAAACGCCGGCTCCGACAAGACGGCCGCCGTGATCTGCAGGTCTTCGACGCCTCGGGGGAAAAGGATGCCGGTCGGCTCGATCTGATAGATGGAGTTGTCGGTCGAAAAAACCGTCCGGCTCGCCGCGCCGGTTTCGATGTCGCCATCGAACCCCGCCTCGATGAGCCGCTGGAAGAATCCTGCAGGAGGAAGGGGGATTGAACCATGCGGCCGGAGGCGCGGAATCATGTCGAAACCTTCAGAATGCACTTGAGCTTTGTCGAAGTTGGCATATAAGTGATAACATACAATGTCAGCGGCGCAACGCAAAACACTGAGGTGGAACTTTGAAGAACCAGACCGCAATCATCGTCGGCGGCGCTTCCGGGCTCGGCTTGACGACGGCCAAGCTGATGATCTCGCATGGGGCGACCAGGATCGGGCTCATCGATCGCAATGAGCAGCTGCTTGCCTCTTCGGCCGAGGCGCTTCGTGCTCTCGGCGCCGAGGTTGCGACGGCCGCTGCCGACATTTCCCGGGCGGAAACGGCTCATCGTGGGTTCAACGAGATCGCCGGCAAGCTCGGCCGGATCCATGTGCTCGTCAACAGCGCCGCCATCTATCCGAGACGTCCTATCCTCGAGATCACCGACGAAGAATGGGACCTCGAAAATGCGATCAACGTGAAGGGTACCTATCATATGATGGTGGCTGCCGTTCTTCATATGCGCCAGCACGTGAACGCGCCCGAGGTTACGGGGCGGATCGTCAACGTGACCTCGGTCGATGCTTTCAAGGCTCATCCCCAGAATGCGCATTATGCCGCAACCAAGGCGGCTGTCGTCAGCCTGACGAAATCCTTTGCCCAGGAATGCGCCAAGGACCAGATCCTTGTCAATTCCGTCGCGCCCGCCGGTTTCGCAACGGATCGCGCCAAGGAACTCGGATTCCTACCGGAGCTGGCCAAAGCCAGCGCCCTTGGCCGCGCGGCCGAGCCGGTCGAAATGGCGGAATGGATCGTCATGATGGCATCGAGCCGCAACACCTATGCCACTGGCGAAAACGTCGTCGTCAGCGGAGGCTACATCTATGTCTGAGCCGCTGCCCTATCGGGTCGCCCTGGTCACCGGCGCGACGAGCGGCATCGGTCGCGCCACCGTCGGCAAACTATGCAAGATGGGGCTGACGGTCTATGCCGTCGGCCGAAACGCCGAGGCTCTGGAAGAACTCGCTGGGGAAAGCGGGGCGAAGCCGGTCCGGGCCGATGTGCGCGATACCGCCGAAATCGTCAAGCAGCTTCACGGAACTGAGGTCGATATCCTGATCAACAATGCCGGCATTCTCTCGACGCGGGCGACATTCAGCGAGATCGAACCATCCGAGATCGATGCCATGATCGACATCAATCTCAAGGCGCCGATGCAGCTGACCCGTGCATTCCTGCCTGCCATGGTCGAGCGAAAGCGCGGCCACCTGATCTATATCGGCTCGAGCGGCGGCCAGGCGCCGTATCCGAATATGGCGGCCTACGGCCCGTCGAAGGCCGGGCTCAGCCTGTTTTGCGACAATTTGCGCTGCGACCTGCTCGGGACCTCCGTTCGGGTGACCGAGGTGGTGCCGGGCCGCGTCCAGACGGAACTTTATCGAACCGCAATGGCGGGCAATCAGGCGCGGACGCTGCTCTATGACGGCTACCGTCCGATACAGCCTTCACACATCGCCTCGATCATCTCGAACGCCATCGAGCTTCCCGTCTTCGTCGACGTGTCGCGGATCGAAGTCTTCCCGACGGACCAGGCGACTGGCGGCGGCACCATGGTCAAATTTCCCGAGCCGTAGGCGGGCGCTCGCTTGTTTCGAAGAGACCGCGGGCCGCCTCGACCATCGATTGCAGCTGTTTGGGGTCGCGTACGCCCTGTCGGTAGATCTCGATGATGATGCTCGCCATTCGTTCTGCTTCATCGCTGTCTCTTGCTATCGCGTAATCGGCGCGGAGCTTGTCGAAGACGTGCTGGCAGGTTTCAAGATCGCGGGAGTCCAGCGGTACCTGCGATCGGTTTTTGATCGTTTGAACCATCTCTATTCCCTTCGAAAGGCCCGCCAGCGAGGCCGGCGGGCCGGCAGATGTGTTAGAAATCCATGCCGGGGCCGGCGGGCAATGGCGGCGGCGCGTCCTTCTTGGGTTTCTCGGCGATCATGGCTTCCGTCGTGACGAGAAGACCGGCGATGGAGGACGCGTCCTGCAGCGCGGTGCGAACAACCTTTGCCGGATCGATGACGCCCTGCGCATAAAGGTCGCCATATTCGCCGGTCTGAGCGTTCCAGCCGTAGGCGAAGTCACTTTTCTCGCGCAGCTTGCCGACGATGACCGAGCCTTCCGCTCCGGCATTTTCGGCGATCTGCCGCGCCGGCGTCTCGAGCGCGCGGCGAACGATGTCGACACCGACACGCTGGTCGCTATTGGCGGTCTTGAGGTTGTCGAGCGCCTTGACGGAGCGCAGCAGCGCCACACCGCCGCCCGGCAGAATGCCTTCCTCGACCGCCGCCCGGGTTGCATGAAGAGCGTCGTCGACGCGGTCCTTCTTTTCCTTCACTTCGACTTCCGTCGAGCCGCCGACGCGGATGACGGCAACGCCGCCGGCGAGCTTGGCAAGACGCTCCTGCAGCTTCTCGCGGTCGTAATCGGAGGTGGTTTCTTCGATCTGCGCCTTGATCTGGGCAACACGGCCTTCGATGTCGGACTTGGCGCCCGCGCCGTCGACGATCGTGGTGTTCTCCTTTTCGATCGACACCTTCTTGGCACGGCCGAGCATGTCGAGCGTGACGGATTCGAGCTTGATGCCGAGGTCTTCGGAGATGACGGTGCCGGCGGTCAGGATGGCGATGTCTTCGAGCATGGCCTTGCGGCGGTCGCCGAAGCCGGGCGCCTTGACGGCAGCGATCTTCAGGCCGCCACGCAGCTTGTTGACGACGAGGGTTGCAAGAGCTTCGCCTTCGACGTCTTCAGCGATGATGAGGAGCGGCTTGCCGGACTGGACGACGGCTTCGAGAACCGGCAGCATCGACTGCAGGTTCGACAGCTTCTTCTCGTGGATGAGGATATATGGGTCTTCGAACTCGGCCCGCATCTTGTCGGCATTGGTCACGAAGTAGGGGCTGAGGTAGCCGCGGTCGAACTGCATGCCTTCGACGACTTCGAGTTCGGTTTCGGCGGTCTTGGCTTCTTCAACCGTGATGACGCCATCATTGCCGACCTTTTCCATGGCTTCCGCCAAGAAACGGCCGATTTCGGCATCGCCATTGGCGGAGATCGTGCCGACCTGGGCGATTTCGGCATTGTTGGAGATCTTGCGGGCGTTGGCCTTCAGTTCCGCAACGATGGCGCCGACGGCGAGATCGATGCCGCGCTTCAGGTCCATCGGGTTCATGCCTGACGTGACGGCCTTGGCGCCCTCTTTGACGATCGCCTGGGCAAGCACCGTTGCGGTCGTGGTGCCGTCGCCGGCGATGTCGCTGGTCTTCGAGGCGACTTCACGGACCATCTGGGCGCCCATATTCTCGAACTTGTCTTCGAGTTCGACTTCCTTGGCGACGGAGACGCCGTCCTTGGTGATGCGCGGCGCGCCGAAGGACTTGTCGATCACGACGTTGCGGCCTTTCGGGCCGAGCGTCACCTTCACGGCGTTGGCCAGGATGTCGACGCCGCGCAGCATCTTCTCCCGGGCTTCGGTGCTGAATTTGACTTCTTTAGCGGCCATGTCCTCACTCCTTCATAGGCAGCCAGAGCAATTCCGGGAAAGGTGCGAAGCGGTTTTCCGTTCGGAATTGCGTCAGAAATAAAATGTTGGAGCTGTTCTGCTTTTCTACGACAAGCTGAAGCGCTCCAGCGTTGACGAATGTTCGCAGGGACCTCAGGCGGCCTGCTGCTGTTCGCCCTGGGTTTCGATGACGCCCATCACGTCACTTTCCTTCATGATCAGCAGGTCTTCGCCATCGATCTTGATCTCGGTGCCGGACCATTTGCCGAACAGGATGCGATCGCCGGGCTTGACGTCGAGCGCCTGGATCTGGCCGGCATCGTTGCGTGCACCAGGGCCGACGGCGATGACCTCACCTTCCTGCGGCTTTTCCTTCGCAGTGTCGGGAATGATGATGCCGCCCTTGGTCTTGTCCTCTGACGTGACCCGGCGGACGAGAATGCGATCATGAAGCGGTCGGAACGACATGTCTTCCTCCATCGACAAACAGTGATGATGTTGCTCCCCCCCGGCCGGACCGGATGACCAATCCGGGGCGGGTGCAAGGTTCCGCACGAGCGCGCCTTGCGCGACTGATCTGGTTCGACGGCACTGCAATTTCAAGAGGGAATGAGAGAAAAATTAGCACTCTCCATCGGCGAGTGCTAACGTATTGCAGGGAACAGAAAATCGGCTCCTGCGTTCGGACTACAAGGTGGATGACACTGTGTCGAATGCGCGTTCAAGCCGCATCGAGGCTTGAATCGGGAATTTGACATTCCCAACTGTCTCATGATCGAGGCTTGACGAGCTCGATCACCGTCCCACGTCTTTTGGAGTGAGTGACATGGAAGAAAAGACCAATATAATCAGAGACCTCAGCATTGAGGAACGTGAGGAAATCTTCGTCGATATCGCTCGCACGCTGGAGGATACGGCGCGTGAGGCTCTTGTCGAAGGCAACATGCAGTTTGCGGCACTGTCCAACAACATGGCTGAAGCGATCCGCGTCAACGCCGACGAACTGGCCCGTGACGATCCCGACAATGCCGAGCTCGTGTTGCTGCAGGCGACGGCGATGATTTCGCAGTTCGAGGCCGTGCACCCCTATCGAATGGTGAGTATGGCCGTTCATTGATTGCCGCCGGCGCGTGCGGCTCGATCGCGCGCTCAAATCAATCGCCACCCACGCGGAACTCTCACTGCTTGCGAAGGTTATTGGATCACAACATCGAAGGGTGATCCATGATGACCGTCAAATCCACCGTGCCGCCCGAGAGCGGGACCGACGACGCGCGTTCCGCCGACACCGAACGGACCGAAGCCGATCGCAAGAGGGCATTGGAAACTGCCCGGGAGGCCGAACGCTTCTGGAAGGAACGGGTGGAGACGCTTTCAAAGGACGAGCACAAACGGGTGGAGGATTTTCTTCCAACCATCAACACGCCGTGAAAGTGGCCGGCCCTGTTCTTCGGACGGCTTATTTAAATGCGCTTGGAGGAGATCATGGCGATAGACAAGCACGAGCAGATACGTCGCCGTGCCTACGAAATCTGGGAGGCCGAAGGCCGCCCGGATGGCGCCGACCAGCGTCACTGGCTGCAAGCCTGTGATGAACTTGCGGGCGAGGATGAGCATGAAACACTGCAGAACCTGCTCGATGAAGACGACAGGGATGATGCAGCACTGCTCCAAGGCGCCGGCGAGAGCGGCGATTTCGATCGGCGACGAACGCCTGTCCAGGCCGCGGCGGTTCCCGTCCCTGACATCGAGATGACGACGGGCGAGAAGCCTTCCCGACAGAAGATCGGGAAGACCGAGGGCCCGTGATCGCCATGCAGCATCTCGACCATGCCATCCAAGTGGCTCTTACAGCCCATGAAGGTCAGGCAGACAAGACCGGCCGGCCGTTCTTCGAACATTGCCAGCGGGTCGCACTTCTCGTTTCCGGCGATGAGCGGCGAACGATCGCCTACCTTCATGACGTGGTCGAGAAAGGAAGCGGCTGGACGCTCGACAGGCTGAGGGAAGATGGCTTTGCGCCAGCGATCATCTCCGCCGTGGATGCTCTGACACGGCGGCCGGACGAGCCGGACGACGACTTCGTCAGACGCGCGGCATCCAACCCGCTGGCCTTGCCGGTCAAGCAGGCCGATCTCGAAGACAATCTCCGGCAGGCCGAACAGACCGGCAAGAACACCGAAAAGTACCAGCACGGCCTGGATCTCCTGCGCGACATCAAGAGCCGACAATAGGAGCTCGGACAAATTTGCGCAGTTCGCCTGGCCGCCAAGATCGATAATCGGCCGATGGCGACCTTAACCTGACTCCCGCTGGGGCAGCGAAGGTTCTGTGCCTCATTTCATGTTTTGTTGGTAAACCACACTGTCGGGACGCCGAGCACGCCTCCCGTGCGCATCGCCGTCTTCAGTTCGTCCAGATTGCTGAACGCCTGAGCCGCTTCAAACGTCGCAAACTCATGGGTGACGGTAATATCGTTCGGGTTGTCGATGGCGCGATAGACGGCTTGCGCTGTCACCCCATTGGCCTTCTGAACCTGATGAAACGCATCATATACCTTGCGCCAGGCGGCGTAGTCGGAGACCTCGTGCCTCACGAATAATGTCGTCATATCATCCTCCCCGATTGCATTTCCAAGTCTCGTGGATGGCTATTACGATTGAACCAGGAACATCATGGTCTCGGGCAAGACGCCGTCACTCGCCATCGCATCGGCGGCTGCCTTGGTCTGCATGAACGCCATCAACTTTTCCATGTCTGCGACGTCCATGACCAAACCAACGCGGTTGGAGTTTTGCGGGTCTGTAAACGTACGAATGTTCGTGACGCCGATGGGTTCCAATACCTGTTTGCGGATGGGTGAAGCGAGCCAGTGTTTCGTGTCCTTGACGTCGTGACAGATCATTATGGTAGGCATCGTGTCCTCCTCTCAAGATCTCGGAAACTGAAAGCTGAGTATGCTGTTGCGCTTTGCCGGATTTCATTACAGCAATGTTGCGAAGAGTGGGTTTTTCTTATTCATTAGTTGGAGATGTAAATATAACTATTGAGTAATTCGAAAATGTTATGCGACGACGGCGTCGGGCGCGCATTGGGTTTTTGCAATAGCTTTGGTGACGGTTCCGGAGTCAGTGAGTGTCATTGGCGCTAATGACTTGGTCAATTTGACTTCCCTCCGATGGTCGCATCAATCTGACAATAGGATACGCCGCGTGCGAGATGGCAGAGGTTTGGAATGATCGAACGCCAGCCATTTGATCTCAAAGCCTATGTCCACGACATCGGAACAAGGCCGTGCTTTATCTGCGGCTTGCTCAAGAACGACCCCGCCTTCTTTCATCATCGCGTTTTTGAAGACGATGAGACGATCATTTTCCTGAGCAAATATCCCACGTTACCCGGCTATTGCCTTGTCTGTCCGAAGGAGCACCGTGAGGATCTGGCGCGAGACATGTCGAAGGATGAATATCTTCGACTACAGGGCAAGGTGCATGTCTTGTCGCGCGCCCTCAAAAGCGTGTTCGACGCCGAGCGAATTTATGTGCTTTCGCTCGGCAGCCAGCAAGCCAATAGTCACCTGCATTTTCATGTCGTTCCCTTGCCTTCAGGCGTGCCTCTCGAAGAGCAGCAATACCATGCGCTGATGGCGGAGTATGGGGTCCTGCACATACCTGACGATCAAATGGCAGAGTTGGCACAGCGCATCGCAGAAGCATACCGTGCCGAGTTGACCGCACGATAGTCACTCCTGTTCCCCCAATCCCAGGCTATGACTGGAGGGCGAATGCCGGCACCCGCTCGCCGTTCTCGCGAAAGAGCCGCTCCACCTCTTCGAGGCGAGGGCAGGCAGGCGGATTATCGAGCGCTTGTGCCCAGTTCTCGCGGCTGGGCAATGCCATTGCCGCGGTCACGAGCACGGTGGTTCCGGGGCCGATTTGGCCGCGCAACTGCGGCAGCAGGGTCTTGGCGTGGATGAGATTGGTATTCGGGATCGGGCTCATCGCATGGCCGGCCCTCGGATCGGGCGATAGATCCACGATCGCGCTGACATCGGTCTGTCCGTACCAGACGGCTCGGCCTTCCCCTGCATCGGAACGGTCGGCATTGAAGTCCGCGCGTTCGATCGCAAAGCCGCCCTCGATTGTGCTGAGGGCGCGCGGCGTGGCGATGCGGTGGATGCGGATATGCCAGGGGTTTTCGGGAAGCAGCCAGGTTTCGATGGTGACATCGTTCCAGGGGCGCCAGCGCGAATAGAGGCGATTGTCGGCGATGAGCGCCTCTTCCATAGTTTCGCGCATGCGAAAATGGACGCCGTCGTCGGAGAGGCCGAGCATGCCGTCGAAGCTTGCGGCGGCAAAATTCCGGTCGTCGGCTTCGATGTTGAAGGCGTAGCGCGTGGAATAGACGAATTTCGAATATTTCTCGTTTGCGCCGAGCATCTTGTCATGCTGCTGTCCGGAGGAGAGCACGACCACGTTTCCTGGCGTGTGCATGGCGACCATGCCCGCCGGTTTCAACGCAACCGGCTCCGGAAATTCCGGCTGCGGCGCCTCGTCGGCGGTCCAGAATGGATGATCCCCGGGAAGAGCCAGCGGTAGGAAGAATTTCAGCGCCCAATAGGGCGAACCGGGCGAATTGTAGCTCTCGCTCATGAAGAGATTGGGATAGCCGTAGCCGACGGAGAGAACGCCGTCGCGCTCGGCAATCGGCATCGCCGACCACCAGCGGATATGGCGCATGTAATAGCCCTTGATCTCGGCCCAGGGCAGCGCTTCGACGCCGGCAAAGGCAAGCGCGCCCCAGAAACCACCGGCCGCGAAGCGGTAGGTCTGGCTGCGGCCGAAGGCAAGGGCTGCGCCATCGGGGCCGAACCAGTGGCGGATATCCCCGGCAAAGGTGTGGGCGCGATCCCGGAAGCGGTCCTTGCGCGCTTCGTCGCCGCGCGCCAGCACGGTATAGATCAAGCCGTAGAAATGCATGGCGAAGGGGATGTAATGATCGACCCGACGCACCGGCCCGTCGCGATACCAGCCTTCCCCGAGGTAGAAGGCTTCCAACTCGTTGAGATAGGCAAGGGTTTTCCCGTGGTCGAAGGCGACACCAACGCGCTCCAGCCCGAGGTCGATGAGGACGCGGAAGAATTTCCAGTTGTTGTCGATGAATTCCAGTTCGCGCGCGCTGAGAAGGTAGGCGGCGACGGTCTTCTTCTCGCTATCGCTGAGCGGTTTCCAGATGTGTTCGGGGACAAGTGCCAGCGCGAAACCGACGGCGGCGAGCTCGACCAGCCGCTGATTGCGGTCGGCAAGATCGCCCCAATATTCGGGATGAGCGGGGTTCGTGCCGTTCGCCAGCCCGCGCCGATAGAGGTCCCAATGCGGGAACGCGCCGCCGCCTGCAGCGAACGGAACAATGCCCCAGAGCGGCCGTGCAAATCCTTCCAGATCCGCCGCCGCCCGGTCGAAGATCGCGCCAGCCGCACCGAGGCGCACACGGGCGCCGCCTTCGGAAAAATACGGCAGGAGCGGCTCGAAGAGATCGATGACGGCCTTGGCGAGGTCGTCGCGGGTCTTCAGCGGATTGCCGAAGAGCGGATTGGCCCGGGCGGGATCATATATCATTGTCAGGCTCGAAATTCATGAAAAACAGGATCGGCCGCGGGCAGATATTGCCCGCGGCCGTCGACATTTCTTGACGTCTACTTGATGGCCTTCACGCCGTCGGTCATTTCCTTCAACCCGTCGTCGACGGACGTGTTGTCGGTCATGATTGCGTCATGCGCACGGTTGAGCACGACCTCGATCTTGGCGGCGTTCGGGTTGACCGCCATCTCCAGGTAGGTTTTCGTCGGCTTCAGTGCCGCCTTGCTGGCCTCGTCCTCCGGGAAGCCGGGCGTTGCCGCGATCGTGGCGCTGACGTCATCCGTCTTGAGCGCGGGGAACGTGCCCGTCGACGCGATAACGGCCGCACCCTCGGGACCGGTGACGAACTTGATGAAATCGAGTGCGGCATCCTTGTGGTCGGAATTGGCGTTGACCGCCAGGCCGGAAATCTGGGCGGCCGTCGTGCCGGCCGCGACGCCGTCGGGATGCGGGAATTTCACGATGCCCCAGTTCTTGCTCTTCGATTCACCTGATTTCACCTTGGTGATCTGGGTGCCGACGAACCAGGTCCCCATCGGCAGCATGCCGATCGTACCGTTGAAGAAGAGCGCCGAATAATGCGTGTTCGACGTCTTCAGGAAGGCGTAGGAGGGAATCGCGCCATCCTTCTGTAGCGTGAGCGCCCTCTCGTACCAGGGCTTCAGGAAGTCATACTCACCGTCGACCAGCGTGTGTTTTCCGTCGAGGACGCCGGGCAGCTGGACGGTCGACCGCCAGGTATGCAGGAGCGCGCCATAGGTCTTGTTGGTACCCATGCCACCCGTAAGCTTCTCGGCGGTCGCGTCGAATTGCGCCCAGGTCATGTCATTCGTGGGGTAGGGCACGCCGGCTTTGTCGAATATGTCCTTGTTGTAATAGACGATCCAGAAGTCGGAGCGGAACGGCAGCGAATAGAGCTTGCCGTCGATGGTCAGTTCCTCGATCAGGCCGCCATAGGGAGCCGGGTCGATCTTCTGATCCTTCACGAAGCCGCTGAGATCGGCGATGTTGCCGGCGCGCACCAGATTGGTGTAGCCCGGCACGTCCTTGATGGTGACGATGTCGATGTCCTTGGAGCCGCCGGTCAGCTGCGTCGAGATCATCTGCTGATAGTCCTGCGAGCCGAGGTCCATCGGCTCGAACTTCACGTTGGGGTGTTTGGCCTGATACGCCTCGATCAGCGGCTTGTAATAGGCGGTCTTGTCCCAGTCCCACAAAGCCCATTTGAGCGTCACGGCGTCCTGGGCAAGTGCTGCCCCGGCCGTCGTTGCGGCCAAGGTGAAACCCGCCAAGGCAAGTTTCATCGTCCTCCCAAATTTATCCAAATACATTCCCGTTCTCCTTCCCTGGATCATCTCTGGATCAGTTATTTATGAAGCGTTTCTTGCATGCGGTTTGCGGTACGGCGGCAGCTCGAGAACCATCACCGCCGCCCGATGGGCGCCGAATGCGACGGCGAACATTCCGAGTGAAAAATTGAAGGTTGCCGGCATGAACACGGAAACCGGATAGAAGAGGATATGCGCCAGCCAGAGGCTTGCAACGAAGGCGAGCGCTGCAAGCGCCGGGAGCGGACGGATGATGGAGGCGAGCGCGGCGAGGCGCAGCAGCCTGGGAGCCGGCAGATCGCGCATCACCATCAGAATGATGAGATGGCAGGCGAGAACCGTGACGAAGGCGGTGACGACGAGGGCAATCGCCAGCGGCACGCTCAGCAGCAGGTTGTCGCGCGCGCCGGCGGTATAGGCAACGATCGCATGGATGCCGATTGCAAGCCCGCCCGCGAGCACCAGCCCCCAAGCGGTGGCGCGCCAGAAATAGCGCAGAAAAGCTTCGGTGAAGTCCCGCAGCAAGTAGGTGTTGCGATCTTCCACAAAGGTCACCGAGACCCGGGCCATGGCGACCAGGGCTGCCGGTAGCGTCACCACGAGGAGCGAGGCCAGGATGAACAGGATGTTGAGCTTGACCATCTCCCACCATTCGCGGACGAGGATCTCGGCGAACAGCGCAAGGCCGGTCTTCTTCGGAGCATCCTTCGGAATGCCCGGTCCCTCCCTCGTCCACATCTCCCGCAACCACTGCATAGCCGTCTCCCGCAGGCGCCTCAGTATAGAATCGAACGTTCTGTTTCCTTGTCGAACAGCTGCGCGTTGGTCATATCGGCGACCAGCGTCGCCTCCTCGCCGATATCAGGCCGGTAGCGCGGCGAGACGCGGGCGATGAGATTGCGTCCGCCCGCCACCATGTTCAGGTGCACTTCAGAGCCCATGGGTTCGGCAAGCTCGACGATCGCCTTGAGGGGCGCCAGGTTCTCCGGTGCGATGTCGGCCGGCGGCAGTTCGTGGAAATTCTCGGGGCGGATGCCGAGCACCAGTTCGCGGCCTTCGTAAGGAGCGATCCTGCTCCGGTTGAAATGGGCAGGCAGCGGCAGTTCCCGGCCGTCGAAGACGGCGACGTAGCCGTCGCCACGGCGCAGGATGGTCGAGGGCAGCATGTTCATCTGCGGCGCGCCGATGAAGCCGGCGACGAACATGTTGACGGGACGGTCATAGAGGTTCTGCGGTGTGTCGACCTGCTGGATATGCCCGTCCTTCATGACGACGATCCGGTCCGCCATGGTCATGGCCTCCACCTGATCGTGGGTGACATAGATGAAGGTGGCATTGAGGCGCTTGTGCAGCTTGGTGATTTCGGAGCGCATCGTGCCGCGCAGCTTGGCATCGAGATTGGAAAGCGGCTCGTCAAGAAGGAAGACGGCGGGATTGCGCACCATGGCGCGGCCGAGGGCGACGCGCTGGCGCTGGCCGCCCGAAAGCGCCTTCGGCTTGCGGTTCAGGAGATGGCTGATGTCGAGGATCCTGGCAGCATCCTGCACCTGGGCATCGATGTAATCGCGCGACACCTTCCTGAGCTGGAGGCCGAATGCCATGTTCTTGTAGACGGTCATATGCGGGTAGAGCGCATAATTCTGGAAGACCATGGCGATATCCCGATCCTTGGAAGGAACGTCGTTCATGACGTCGCCGCCGATCTTGAGCTCTCCTCCCGATATTTCTTCGAGGCCGGCGATCATCCGCAGCGTCGTCGATTTGCCGCAGCCGGAGGGGCCGACCAGGATGATGAATTCCTTGTCTGCGATCTCGAGGTCGATGTCGTGGACGACGGTAAGCGCACCGTAGCTCTTGTTCAGCTCTTTAAGCGAAATGCTGGCCATCGGGTTCTCCTGAATTCACCAATAGGAAGACCAGCTGCGCGAAAGGCGCGTCAAAGCTTCCATGTAATAATAGTCTCCCCAGGAGACGCATTCATCGACGCCCTCGCCGCGGCAGGTGTTGAAGGGCGATTTCTTCGAATAGGTGGCGTGCAGCACCAGGCCGTTCGAGACGGTGGGATCCTTGACCGCATAGTGATCGGCGAGGCTCTTCATCATGCGCCGCGCCAGTATGCGATAACGCTCGGCGGCTTCGGCCTCGACGAGATCGGCCATCTCCAGAAGACCGCAGGCGGCGATCGAGGCCGACGAGCTGTCGCGCGGCTCGCCGTCGCCGTCGGAAAAGACGAGATCCCAATAGGGCACCATGTCGGCCGGCAGCCGGTTGAGATAGAAGGCAAGCAGCCGGTCGAAGGTTTGGCGATATTCCTCGATCCGCTCGTAGCGATAGGAGAGCGCCATCCCTGAGATTGCCCAGGCCTGTCCGCGCGCCCAGGCGCTGTCGTCCCTGTAGCCCTGCTTGGTGGCGCCGCGCACCGGCGCGCCCGTGGCCGGGTCCATATAGAAGGTGTGGTAGGTGGAATCATCCGGCCGAACCGAATTGGCGAGCGTGGTGCGGGCGTGGGTGAGAGCGATCTCGCGGTATTTCGGATCGCCGGTCTCGCGGCTTGCCCAATAGAGAAGCGGCAGGTTCAGCAGGCAGTCGATGATATAGCGGTATTCTTCCGCCACCCCCTTGCGGCCCCATGCCTGGATGAACTGGCCGACGGGCTGGAAACGCTCGATCAGCTGGTCGGCGGCGAGCAAGGCGGCCCTGCGGCCATCCTCGTCTCCGACGAGCTTCCAGGCGGCGATGCAGGACGGCGAATAGAGGAAGCCCATATCGTGATGATCGGTCTCGATGCGGTTCACGATCCGATGCAGGAACGATTGGACCTGGATCTGCGCCGCATGTCGGAAGACCGGATCGCCACTATGCTCGAAGGCGAGCCAGAGTTCGCCGGGCCAGAAGCCCGCGGTCCATTGAGTGTTCGCTACAGCCGGATAGAAATTCCCGACACTCGAATGGTTCTGCGAAGCATAGGTGAAAGTAGGAAGGTTGCGGCGGATCTGCGCGACGGCAAGATCGAGCGCGGCTTTCACTTCCTCGTCGGTGATCGGTTGCGGGGCGACGGACGGAACGGCGTTCATGGATTTAACCCTTCAGTCCGGTCGAGGCGATGCCCTCGACGAAGAAGCGCTGGAGAGAGAGGAAGACGATGAGGACCGGAATGAGGGCGACGACGGAGGCCGCCATGATCAGTCCGTATTCGGCCGAATATTGCGAGATGAACATGCGCAGGCCGATCTGGACAGTCTTCAGCTCGGTCTTGGTCAGATAGATCATCGGCCCGAGGAAATCGTTCCAGGTGGTGACGAAGGTGAAGATCGTCAGCGTCGAGAGCGCCGGCTTGGAGAGCGGCAGCATGATGCGCGCCCAGATCTGGTACTCGTTCATGCCGTCGATGCGGGCCGCTTCGCAAAGCTCGGTCGGGATCGACATGTAGAACTGCCGCATCAGGAAGACGCCGAAGGCGGTAAAGGCCTGCAGGCAGATCAGCGCCAGATGGGTGTTGTTGAGGCCGAATTCGCGCATCAGCAGGAATTGCGGCACCATATAGACCTGCCAGGGCATGGCGATGGTGGCGATATAGCCGAGGAACAGCGTGTTCTTGTAGGGGAAATTCAGCTTGGCGAAGGCGTAGGCGGCAAAGCTGGAGGTCAACAGCTGCAGCAGCGTGACGATGATCGTCAGCTTCGAGGTGTTGTAGATGAAGAGGGCGAGCGGGATCTTCGTCCAGATATCCACGTAATTCTGCCATTGCGGCTCCGACGGTATCCACTCGATGGGGAAGGCGAAGACGTCGCGGCTGAGCTTCAAGGATGCCGAGAGCATCCAGGCGAAGGGCATCAGCATGACCACCGTGACGGTGATCACGATGGCATAGAGGAGGACCGTTTTGGCGGTGACTCTGCGTCCTGCGATCCTCATGCCTCGTCCTCCCTCTGGCGCCGGAACTGGAAGACGGTGACGGCGAGCACGAGGAAGAACAGAACGAGCGCAACCATGCTGGAATAGCCGAGATCCCAGGAAATGAAGGCTTCGTTGTAGATGTGGTAGACGAGGACGAGGGTCGAGGTGCCGGGACCGCCCTGGGTGATCATGTAGATCTGGTCGAAGACCTTGAACGACTGGATCGTCAGCATGACGGTGACGAAGAAAGTCGTCGGTCCGAGCTGCGGCACGGTGACATGGATGAACTTTTGCCAGGAATTGGCGCCATCGAGATCGGCGGCCTCATAGAGCTCCGAATTGATGCCCTGCAGGCCGGCCAGATAGATGACCATGTAATAGCCCATATTCTTCCAGATGCCGAAGAGGATCACCGTCACCATCGCCCAGTGGCGATCGGCAGCCCATCCCGGCATGTTCTTGGGATCGAGGCCCAGCGTGTAGAGGATCATGTTCACCGGTCCCATTTCGGGATTGAAGATCATGTTCCAGACGACCGCGACGGCCACCAGCGAGGCGACATAGGGAAAGAACATCGCCGTGCGGAAGAAATCGCGTCCGACAATCTTCTGGTTGAGGAGGACGGCGAGGCCGAGCGCACAGAGCAGCGTCGCCGGCACGGAGGCGACCGTATAGATGACTGTGTTCCAGAAGGCCGCGATGAAGGCCTTGTCCTCGAAGAGCCGCCAGAAATTGTCGAGGCCGGCGAAGGTAATCACATTCGAGCCGTCCCAATGCATGAAGGCGAGCACGAAGGCAAACAGGATCGGGCCGAGCGTGAAGACGGCAAAGCCGAGGAAGTTCGGGGCGATGAAGGAATAGGCGACGAGCGCGCTGCGTATCCTGCGCTGGCGCTTGGACAAGACGGTGGCTTTCCTGCCGGAAGTTGCCAGAGCGCCATCTCCAGCGATGGCCGAATTCGATATGGACACCGATGCCTCCTCTTCCTCTCGCAACCACATAGCACAGTTCCGATACTGGTCAAACAAGTTCTGAATAGGTCATACGAATTTAATAGAAAGCGCAAAATACATATGATAGGTGAGCATGCAGGCCAAACGCTCATCAATGCTTTCCGGTGCGGGGAGGGACATGTTCAGCGAGATTTCAGGGGAGCTGCCGGATGTGCTGGGCGATTTCACGCCTGGGTCGGTTTGCTCAGATCGCGCCAGATGGAACTCCGTGCCGCAGACGGTCCGGGAACGGATCATTCGCGACGCCGAAGAGACGCTTGCGCGCGCCTTTCCGCTCATCACCGCCTCGGATTACCGGGAGTTCACCGCAACGGGCAACCGCTCGCGCTTCGAGGAGCTTTATTTCACGCGGCGCCGGATGCTCAACAATCTGGTGCTCGGCGAACTCGTCGAAGGCGGGGCGCGGTTCCTGCCTGGGATTGTCGACGGCATCTTCCTGATTGCCGAGGAGAGCGGCTGGCAGCTCCCGGCGCACAACGCCTATGAACGAAGCGGCGCGCGGCTGCCGCTTCCCGACAATTCACAGCCTGTCGTCGATCTCTTCGCCGCCGAAACGGCGGCGCTGCTTGCCACCGTCGTCGCCTTGCTGGGCGACGCGCTCGACGACATCAGCCCTGAAATTACCGCCCGGGTGGAACGCGAGATCCAGATCCGCATCCTCTCGCCCTATCTCGGCCGGCATTTCTGGTGGATGGGCCGCGGCGAGGAGCGAATGAACAACTGGACGGCCTGGATAAGCCAGAATGTCCTGTTGACGGTCTTCTCGCTGAAAACCGACCAGCCGACGCGCCGTGCTGTTGTCGAAAAGGCGCTCGGCAGCCTCGATGCTTTCCTGAAGGACTATGCCGAGGACGGGGCCTGCGAGGAAGGCGTGCTCTACTATCGCCACGCAGCACTCTGCCTGCATGGCGCGCTGACCATTCTGGATGGCGTAGCGCCGGGCCTGTTCGGCAAGCTCTGGCAACAGCCGAAAATCCGCAGCATGGCTGAATATATCGCCCATATGCATGTGGCCGGCCGCTATTATTTCAACTTCGCCGATTCCTCCGCGGTGGTCGAACCCTGCAGTGTGCGGGAATATCTGTTCGGACAGGCGGTCGGTTCGCAGGTGCTGGCTGAGTTCGCCGCGGCCGACAGGGCGGCCTCCGGAAGCTCGCACCTGCCCGGAGAATGGAACCTCTGGTATCGCGTGCAGGAAGTGCTGATCGGCCCGACGCTTCCCGATGCCGCCCCGCCGCATCCTGCGTCCCGACGCGATATGTTTTATCCCGGCATTGGCCTGTTCATCGCCCGCGACGAACAGTTTTCGCTCGCCGTCAAGGGCGGCAACAATGGCGAGGGCCACAATCACAACGATGTCGGAAGCGTGACGCTCTACAAGAATGGGCGCCCGTTCCTGATCGATGTCGGTGTCGAGACCTATACCGCAAAGACCTTTTCGGCGAGGCGCTACGAGATCTGGACGATGCAATCGGCGTTCCACAACCTGCCGACATTCGCAGGCGTCATGCAGTCGGCCGGCGACACATTCGGCGCGCGAGACGTCGAGGTCGGGTTTGACGAGGAGCGCGCGCGCATATCGCTCGATATAGCAGGCGCCTATCCCGCCGAAGCAGAGCTGCACAGCTACCGGCGCGTCGTTTCCCTGCTGCGCGGCCGCCATGTCGAGATCGTCGACAGCTATGACGGCGGCAAGCCGGCGGTGCTGTCGCTGATGACGTGCCTGGCGCCGACCGTCGCCCCGGACAGGATCGATCTCGCCGATCTCGGCAGCATTTTCGTCGATGGCGGTGGCGAGATCGAAATCGACGAAATCGACGTGGAGGACGCCCGGCTGAGATCGGCCTGGCCCGGGAAAATCTACCGGCTGCGCGTGCCGTTCGCCGGCAGGGTTCTGAGATTGCGGATCGTATGAGGAAGGCGAGCATGGAATTGACGCTGAAGATCGTGGATGCCGATGGGCTGGTGCTGGCAAGCTCCACAGGGCGGGAGGAGGCCTTCCTGGTCTATCGACAGAGCTATCGCGAAGGCGATCGCGTGGTCTTGGAGGTCTCCGAGCCTGGACATGTCTTCCTCGCCCTCGATGGCGCGATCCAACCCGGCCTGGTCTATATGAAGGAATGCGCCTATGCCCTCGCCGTGCCCTTCGGCGACAAGCGCAAGCCCTATTCGCCGAATGCCTTCCGGGGTGATCTCCACCGGCTTTCGGCGCGAAGCGCGCGCCCCGACGAGATCGTGCAACGCCGTAATCTCGCTCTGAACCCCTGGGACGATCATGCCAACCGGGCGCTGTTTCCGCATGCGCGCGCCAATGTGGAGACCCGGGGCGAAGCTGCCTTTGCCGCGCGCAACGCGATCGACGGTGAAAAGGCCAACGACGATCACGGCTTCTGGCCCTATACGAGCTGGGGCATCAATCGCGATCCGCAGGCGGCGCTGAAGCTGGAATTCGGCCGGCCGGTCAGCATTGACGAGATCGTCTTCTATCTCCGGGCCGATTTCCCGCATGATTCTTGGTGGAATGAGGCCAGCGTCACTTTCTCGAACGGCAGGACCTCCCGCTTTCCCTTGGTGAAATCGGGTGTTGCTCAGAGCTTTTCCATAGAACCCTGCATCGTCGAATGGGTGGAATTGCATGGGCTGATCAAGGCCGAGGATGCCTCGCCCTTTCCGGCGCTGACCCAGATCGAGATCTGGGGAACGGAAGTGCCGGGCGCCGTCGATCGGGACGTCGCAGTTGCGGCCGAAGATAAAGCAGAGCCGGCCGCTCTTCCTCTCAACTTATGACCCCACGGACGCGCTTCCGCCAAGCACTCTGCACATGCTAAGGAAGTCGGATGCGACTGCTTGTGGTGGAGGACAACAAGGATCTGGCGGCCTGGCTGGGGAAAGCCCTGCGACAGGCGCAATATGCTATCGATATTGCCCACGATGGCGAGGACGCGGAGCACATGCTCAAGGTGGCGGAATATGCCGCGATGATCCTCGACCTGGCGCTGCCCAAGCTTGATGGCTTGACGCTCTTGAAACGATTGCGGCAGTCCGGAAACAAGCTGCCGGTCATCATCTTGACTGCGAATGCGAGCCTGGACGGTCGTGTGGCGGGGCTCGACAGCGGTGCCGACGACTATCTCGCCAAGCCCTTCGAAATTGCCGAACTCGAGGCGAGGATCCGTGCGGTGGTCCGCCGCGGCCAGGATCGGGCATCCTCCGAGATCACCGTCGGCAATTTGCGCTTCTCCGGTGGAACGCGGCAGTTTTTCGTCGCAGGCGAACCGCTGCAACTGACGCCGCGCGAATATGCCGTTCTTGAACAGCTCGTCATGAAGCTCGGCAACACGATCTCGAAAGCCGCTCTTTCCGAAAGCGTGTTCGGTTTCGACGACGAGGCCGATCCGAGCGCCATCGAAATCTACATCCACAGGCTGCGAAAGAAGCTCGAGAGCAGTTCGGTTCAGATAGCGACGTTGCGCGGGCTCGGTTATCTCCTCCGACATGTCCAGTAGCCTCGTCACAAAGCTGGGCGCCACGATCGCGCGGCTCAGCCAGAGCCTGAGGGTACAGCTGCTCTGCTGGGTGCTGCTCACTCTCTTCGGCGCGATTGGTTTCAATCTTTACGACAGCTTCTGGACGGCGGATGCGACAGCAAAGCTGGTGACGGATCGAACGCTTCTGGCCTCTGCCCGCGTCATAGCTGAAGCCGTCCGCGTCGATGAGGGTGGCAATGTTCAGGTGGACGTGCCGCCTTCCGCGCTGGAGATGTTCGATACAGGCTTCGGCGACCGGGTATTTTACCAGGTCATCACTGTATGGGGCAGTCTGGTGAGCGGTCTTCCCGACCTGCCGTTGCCAGCCGTACAGCGGGCGGGCGAGGATCGTGCGTTCCATGGTGCCGATGTGCGCGTCCTGATGCTCGACCATCCTGTCGTCGGCCTTCCCGATGATGGCACGATCTCCGTCACCGTCGCCGTGACGCATAACAGCCAGTATGCGATGCGAAGGCAGCTATGGCTTTCGGATTTTTCGAAGCAGTTCGTGCTCGTCTTCGTCGCAAGCCTGGTGACCATCCTCGGGCTTCAGCGGGGCTTGGCACCGGCTCTGAGACTGCGGGACGCCGTGCGCCAGCGCGGGCGCAACCGTCTCGATCCGCTGCCGCCCGAGATGGTGCAGAGCGAACTGCGACCGCTCGTTCATGCCCTGAATGACCATATGGAGCGTGTCCAGAACCAGATGGCCGCACAGCGACGCTTTGTATCGAATGCCGCGCATCAACTCAGAACGCCGCTCGCGCTGATTTCGACGCAGGCGAGCGTGGCGGCCCGCGAAGCCGATACGGCTCGCCGCGACGAGGCGCTTTTCGCCCTTCGCACCAGCACGAAGCAGATTTCGCGTCTTGCCAGCCAGCTCCTCACCTTGTCACGGGCCGAGCCCGGAAGCCGCCGTCCGCGCAGCGATACGACCGATCTCAGCAAGGCTGCCCGCGAGATCCTGGAAGCGCATGCCGAAGAGGCGCTCAAGCGCAACATCGATCTCGGACTGGAAGCGGACCGACCGGTCATCGTCGAAGGCGACGCTACGATGCTGCGCGAGATGCTGGTCAACCTCATAGACAACGCCATACGCTATACCTGTGCCAATGGACGGGTGACCGTCGCGATCGGCCAGGCGAACGGCAACGCCGTCGTCACCGTCGAGGACGACGGACCGGGTATTCCGATCGGCGAGCGCGAGCAGGTTTTCGAACGCTTCTACCGGATCATGGGGACCGAAGCCGAGGGGAGCGGTCTGGGGCTTGCGATCGTGCGGGAGGTTGTCGAAGGCGCCGGAGGTTCAGTCTCGCTCGATGACGCGGAAGGCGGTGGGCTGGTCGTGACGGTGCGGCTTCCGCTTGCTTAAACCTCAAGTGCATCAAATGACAGAAGGCCGGGCATGCACCCGGCCTCCTGTTCGATCTGCCTTGGGAGGAGGTCGGATTGGATCACTGCGTATCGAGATGCTGCTGCGGGCGCCACTTCGCCAGGCGGTTCTCGATCAGCGTCATGATATATTCGGCAAAAAGCGTGACGACCATGACGAGGAGGATTGCCGCGAACATGCCGGCGGCATCGAACGTACCCTTGGCGATCGAAATCAGCTGGCCGATGCCGAACCGGGCACCGACGAATTCGCCGACGATTGCGCCGATGATCGCGAAACCGAAGGAGACGTGCAAGCTGGCGAAGATCCAGCTCATCGCCGAGGGGATGACCACCGTGCGGGTGACCTGCCAGTCCGAGGCGCCAAGGATGCGCGCATTGGCGATCATGTTGCGGTCGGCCTCGCGCACGCCCTGGAAGGCGTTGGCAAAAACCACGAAGAACACCATGATGAAGGCGAGAGCAACCTTGGACGGCAGGCCGAGACCCATGATCATGATGAAGATCGGGGCGAGAACGACGCGCGGGATCGAGTTGATCGCCTTGATGTAGACGGAGAAGATGTCCGACAGGAAGCGGTTGCGGCCAAGACCGATGCCGACGAAGACGCCGGTGATCGAGCCCGCGAAGAAGCCGATCAAGGCCTCCTCCATCGTCACCCATAGATTATACCAGAGCGAACCTTCCGTGGTGCCTTCGGTCGCCCATTCGTAGAGGCGCTCAACGACGCCGCTCGGGCTCGAATAGAAGAACGGGTCGATCCACTGCATGTTGGAAGAAAGCTCCCACATGCCGATCACGAAGACCAGGATGGCAATCTGCCAGAAGCGCACCGCGGTGTTGCGCCGGCGCATCGCCTTCAACGCCGACGCCTCGATTTCCGAGTCCGACGTGCCCGGCCGAAACAGGGTGGCCGAACCGGCCTCAAGAGTGGTGTGTGCCATGATATCCTCCCTCAGGCCGCTTCGCTCGCGCGCCGGTAGCTGGTCTCCACCTCCTCGCGGAGGTCTTCCCAGATCGTCTTGCAATAGTCGATGAAGCTCTGCTCGTAGCGGATTTCCGACACGACGCGCGGGCGCGGCAGATCGATCGTATAGACCGACTTGACCGTCGCGGGGCCGGCGGTCAGGACATAGACCTTGTCGGCGAGCGCGACAGCCTCTTCGAGATCATGGGTCACGAACACCACCGAGGCCTTTCGCTCCGCCCACAGCTTCAACAGCTCTTCATGCATGACGGTGCGGGTCTGGACGTCGAGGGCCGAGAAGGGCTCGTCCATCAGCAGAATTTCCGGCTCGTTGATGAAGGTCTGTGCCAGCGAGACGCGCTTGCGCATGCCGCCGGAAAGCTGGTGGGGATAGTGATGGACAAACTTCGAAAGGCCGACGCGGGCCAGCCAGTCGCGTGCGCTCTTTTCCGCTTCAGTGCGCGACTTGCCGCGAAACAGCGGGCCGGCCATGACGTTGTCGATGACGTTTTTCCAGGGAAAGAGCGCGTCGGTCTGGAATGCGAAGCCGACACGCGGGTCGATGCCGGTGATCGGGCCGCCCATCAGCCGGACTTCGCCGGCGCTCGGGCGTGCAAGACCCGTCACGAGGTTGAGGGTCGTCGATTTACCGCAGCCGGTGGGGCCGACGACGGCGACAAACTCTCCGCGGGCGACGGTCATGTTGAAATCGCGCAAGGCGGTAAGGGACTTGCCGGTCGGCGAGACGAAGCGGCGGCTGACATTGATCAGCTCGATCGCCGGAATCTGGTTGTTGTCATGTTGCATGATGATACCTGAAGCGTGCCTTTGGGCGAGTGCACGCAATGCCCATGGATCGATCGGTTGGCCGCTTCCGGTTGGTGCCGGAAGCGGCGTGACGCCCTACTTGACGTTCTTGACGAATTCCGTCGTGTAGGTCTTGGACAAGTCGATCTGCTTGCCCTTGACGTTCTTGGAGAACTCCGAGAGCACGGCAAGCACGGTTTTCGGACCGTCTTCCGGCATGACGCCATCGGGCGTGAACATGCCCTTGCCCTCGTCGAGAGCCTTGATGTAGCCGTCCTTGTCGCCGACGTAGAAGTCCTTCGGCATCTTGTCGGCGATCTCGGCGGCGGAATGCGTGTTGATATAGCGCAGCGTCTTGACGAAGGCGTTGGCGAGCTTCTGTGCCTCTTCCTTGTGCGCGTCGACCCAGGAGGCCTCCATGTAGAGCGAGGCGGCCGGATAGGTGCCGCCGAGCGCCTGACGGGTCGACTCGACCGTGCGCATGTCGACGAGCACACTCGCTTCGCCTGTTTTGACCATGCGCGAAATCGTCGGCTCGGTGGTCATGCCGGCCTGGATCTGGTCCTGTTGCATGGCGGCGATGAAGGTGCCGCCGGCGCCGACTGGAACCGTCACGACGTCGCCGGGCTTCAGGCCGGCCTTCGAGGCCATGAAGAGGGTCAGGAAGTTGGTGGACGAGCCGAGACCGGTGACGCCGAGGCTCTTGCCCTTGAAGTCGGCCGGCGACTTGATGTCGGGATGTTTGCTCGAGACCATCTCGACTTCGCCCGGCGCCTGGCTGAACTGGACGATGGATTCGACGAATTTGCCTTTGGCCTGCAGGTCCACACAGTGGTCGTAGAAGCCGACCACGCCCTGGACGGCGCCGGCCAGAAGCTGGTTTTCAGCATCGACGCCGGCGGCTTCGTTCAAGAGCTCGACGTCGAGACCCTCGTCCTTGAAATAACCGAGCGATTCAGCAAGTTTGGCGGGCAGATAGATCTGCTTCTCATAACCGCCGACCATGATGGTGATCTTGTCGGCTGCGTTTGCGGCACTCGTAGCGAAAGATGCTGCGGCGAGAAGCGTCGAAAAGGCGACGGTGTGAAAAAGGCTGCGTGAAGAACGCATGGAAATCTCCTCCTGTGGTTTGCTCGCATCGTCGTCTCGCCACCCTTGACCCGTGTCTCCTCCACGATGCTGCCCCTTCCTATGACGTCGAAGCTTTCAACTAGCTTTCAGCTGCAGCCGCGACCGTGCCGTGCTCGGCGGGCCATCATTCAGACGATTCCAGGCTCGGCGCAGCTGCCGCGCCGAGCCGAAGCCGGCGCGCATGGCGACGGCCTCCATGTCCAGTCGCGAACCGGCGAGCATCTCGCGGGCAAGAGCCACGCGCATACGGTTGACGAAATCCGTAACGCTCATGCCCGTCTGCTCGTTGAACAGCCGTGAAAGGTTGCGCGGGCTGGCGCCGCTGAGGCGGGCGAGCAACGCCACCGACCAGTCCCGAGAGGGGTCGGCGACCACTGCATCCTGCGCACGATGAATGACCGGGTGGATATGGTTGCGACCTTCGAGCCAGGGCGAAAGTTGCGGATCCGAGCCGCCGCGCCTGAGATAGACGACAAGGTATCGCGCCACCGCAAGCGCACAGGCATGTCCCGCCGCTTCGGCGACGATATGCAACATGAGGTCTATGCCGGCGGTGATGCCGGCGCTGGTGAGGCGGTCTCCATCCTCGACATATAGCCGGTTGTCCCGGACGCGCGCCGTCGGCGCGAGCCGGATCAGATCTTCCATGCAGCCGTGATGGGTGGTGCACTCGCGGCCGTCGAGCATTCCGGCCTCGGCAGCGAGCAATGCGCCCGAGCAGATCGAGACCAGTCGAATTCCTGGACGAATGGCGCGCTGCAGCCATGCGACAATGGCAGCCTGGTCGGCGCGTTCCTGTTCGTCCCGCCGATGGCTGCTTTCCATCGGAACGTCGGTGCTGCCGGCAATGACGACAAGCGCGCTATCGGGCAAGCATTCCGGCAATGCTGCGACGCCCATAACGGCAAGGCCGATCGAGCTGCCGACCGTCGCCGACGGGCCGATATAGGTGACGGTGAAGCGCACTGTGGGCTGTTCGAGGTTTGCCTTGCGCAGCACTTCGATCGGACCGGCCACGTCGAGCAGCAGCACGCGCGGCGGCACGACGACGAAGACCGGAATATCGAAGGGCTGCGCGGCGTCTGTCATGCGGCGAGTGGCTTTTCACGCCCCGCCAGGGCCTGTTCGACGGTCGCGATCCGAGCGAAACGGCCTGACAGGACCAGTTCGGTCCGGTCCCGGATTTCTCTCGCACTCCAGGTGCGCCCTGTGGCGTCGGTCATCGGGAAGGTCAGGGTCGCTTCGCGGACATAGTCGACTTGATAGCCGAGATCGGAGGCGTGGCGGGTGGTGGTCTCGCAGCACTGTTCGGTGCGGATGCCGGAGACGAGGAGACGACGGACGCCGTTCTCGGTCAGCCACACGTCGAGACCCGAACCGACCAGGGCGCTATGGCGGTTTTTCCTGAATGTAGCCTTCGGCGCGATCCTGAGCGGTGCGAGTGTCCTGACGAACCCGGATGCCTCCGAAAACGGCGCGTTTTCATCGACATGGAAGATCTGGATGACGGGTATTCCGTCGGCTTCCGCGCCGTCGATCAACGCCTGCTGACGATCGATGTAGGCGGATGCCAGGTTTTCATCCCAGTAATCGCGTTGTCTGAAAGACTCTTGGGCGTCGATAACGAGAAGGACAGTATCATGGCCGGACATTTTTTGCTCCATGGCGGTTGATCATGAAGCCATATTCGGCAATTTGATGGCACGGGAAAATGCGCGCGCCGGACAATTCGCGCCAATCGCTACGGGCGCTTTCAGACAGTTCCTGGACCGACTATCAGCTGGTAAAGCTTCGCAGATCCTTCAGCAGCTTGCGGTACCTTGCCTGGCTGCCGACCAGATGCTCGCGCATCGCATTTCGGGCGGCCTGATCGTCCCTGTCGGAAATGGCGACGACGATCGCCTCGTGCTCTCTATGGATCAGCCTTCGGTAAGCAGTCTGTTCGGCTGTCCTTGTTTCCGGGACCAGCCTGGACTGCGGGATGATCGCCGAGCCCTGGGACTCCAGGAACTGCCGGAACAGCGGATTGTTCGTGGCTTCGGCGATGGCGGCATGGAGTTCGAGATCGGCCTCGCGAATGGATTGGTCGCTCTCGATGCACTGGAGAATTTTCCGGTGGCATTCGAAAATCGCCTCCTCCTGCGCGGGCGAGCGGCGCAAGGCCGCAAGACCGGCAGCTTCGATTTCGACAGGCGTTCTGATCTCGAGCACTTCCAGATCGGAAACAACGCGGGCCTTGTCGGCTTTCCCAGCGGAGACAGCCGGATCGGCGCCGAGGACGAAGATGCCTGCCCCCTGGCGCACCTCGACAAGCCCGTCGGAGCGAAGCGCGGCCACCGCCTCGCGCACGACGGTCCGGCTGACGCTGTGCGTTTCGGTCAGTTCATGCTCGCTCGGAAGCTTGTCGCCGGCAGAATACTGGCCGCTCAATATGGCTTGCCGAAGGCTTTCGCCGACCTGTGAGACCAGCGACCCGGAGCCTTTGCTGCGATCCTTCATCTGCATAGCCACGCCTGCCCCCGCATCGGCTTGATCCGAATGCCGTCCAAACGCGCGGCACTGCGAAACTCATGATTCATCACACATGTATGACAAATTTCGCACTCTTTCAATGGCCGCGGCAGTCGGGCTTGTTCCTTGGCGGTTTTTACTCGGAGATCAGCCGCTGTGTTTTATCGCAAACTCTCGGCATTCCGTCAGTCCGCCGACATGTTTCGAGCTTTTCTGAGATATAGGTGACTGGATATAATCAGAATTAATCGCTATGATTATAAGTGATTGACAAGGAGTTTTCGATGGAGACCAAAGTTCTGACTGCCCATGTTCCACTGCCGCTTGCGCAGAAGGTCGATCAACTTGCATCGCGGCTCGAACGCTCGCGCGGCTGGATCGTCAAGCAGGCACTGACTGCATGGATCGACCAGGAAGAGGAGCGTCGGCGTTTGACGCTTGAGGCGTTGGCCGACGTGGATAGTGGAAACGTTGTCGATCACCAGGCTGTTCAGGCCTGGGCTGATAGTCTTGACAGTGACGAGCCGATTTCGTTGCCCCGGTGATGGAAGTCAAATGGACGAACAAAGCGGTTTCGGATGTTACCCGCTTATACGACTTTCTCTCTCCGGTCGACCGGCGGGCTGCGGCCCGAACCGTACAGGCGCTGACGGCAGCCCCTGCGCGGCTGCTTGAGCAGCCACGTCTCGGCGAGCGACTCGAGGAGTTTGATCCTCGAGAGGTTCGCCGCATTCTCGTCGGCCGTTACGAGCTCCGCTACGAAATCCAGCAGTCGACAATCTATGTATTGCGGCTTTGGCATACGCGGGAAGATCGGTAGAAGCGCTCACAGCCGCCTGGTCGATTCCCCGCGCACGAATCTCGGCGTCAGGATGAAATCCTCAGGCGGCGCGGCGGCGCCCTCCGGGCTTGCTATTCTTGTCAGCAGACGTTGTGCCGCCAATTCCCCGAGCTTCTGCGCATCCTGCACCACCATGGTGATGCGCGGCGTGATGACGTTGCTCCATGGCACGTCGTCGACCATCGCCAGCGACACGTCGTCAGGGCAGCGGAAACCCATCTCCTGCATCACCTGCAGTGCGGCCAGGCCCGTCATGTTGTTGGCGCCGATGATGGCGGTCGGCCGGTCGCGGCGCGTCAGCAGCCGCATCGCCTGCGCATGGCCGCCGGTCCTGGTGTAGCCGCCTTCGACCACCAGCGAAGGGTCGATCTCCACACCGGCGCCGGTCATCGTGTTCAGAAAGCCTTTCAGGCGCTCGTCGGCAGTGTGCAGACCGGAAGGCCCGGAGATGAAGCCGATACGCCGGTGGCCGAGTTGCAGCAGATGTTCCGTCAGGATGGTGGTGGTCAGCGGATTGTCGGAGCCGACGAAATCGCGCTCTGCACCCTCCACCTTCTGGTCGAACATCACGATCGGCGTCTTGAAGTCGCGCAGGAACGTGGCGTATTCCTCGCCGCGCCCGTTTGCCGCCAGCGCAATGCCGGCGATCTTCTGCGCCTCCAGCCGCTCCAGCAGTGCCCGCTCGAGGTCGGCCCTGCCGGAGGAGTCGGCGATCAGGACGAAATAGCCGTGATCGAGCGCCTGGTGCTCGATCTCGCGGCGGATGTCGCCGAAGAACATGTTGCCGAGATTGGCCGAAACGAAACCGATCAGCGAGCTGCGTCCGCGCGCCAGCGTCTGGGCCACCGGGTCGATGCGGTAGCCCGTCGAATTTATCGCCTGCTGGATGCGGTCGAGCGTCTCGGCGCCGACCCGCTTCGGGCTGTTGAGCGCGAGCGAGACGGTCGAGATGGAAACCCCCGCAATGCGCGCTACGTCTCGTATCGTGGTCATGTCTATCGAACCGGTTCTAATGCATTGTTATGTCCGATTTTATTGATCGGCGCAACATCCATGCCTCAAACTGGTTGTTCTGCAGGGCTTGCATTTCTAAAACTGCGATCGCGAATTTGGCTTGACAGGTGCTGGATCAAATAAGATTGTTACTCACCGAACCGGTTCGATATGATGTTGAGCCGGAAAGCAGGGAGGAGAAACCTGTGACGAATTCGGAACGCCTGTCGGAAAATCCGGCATCGGAAGGAGCGGGCAAGCACGCCTGGTTCAGCCACGACCGCCTTGGCATGTTCATCCATTGGGGCCTCTATGCCTTGGGCGCCCGGCATGAATGGTTGAAGAACCGCGAAGAGCTGACCGACGACCACTACCAGCGCTATTTCGAAAATTTCGATCCTGATCTCTACGACCCCAAGGAATGGGCCCGCCGGGCACGTCTTGCCGGCATGAAATATGTCGTGGTGACGACCAAGCATCACGAGGGTTTCTGCCTCTGGGACAGCAAGGTGACGGATTACAAGGCGACGAACACGCCCTGCGGCAAAGATTTGCTGACGCCGCTGGTCGAAGCCTTTCGCGCCGAAGGACTGAAGATCGGCTTCTATTATTCGCTGCTCGACTGGCACCATCCCGATTTTCCGATCGACGTCCACCATCCCTTGCGCAACCATCCGCAGGCCGAGGCGCTGAATGCTGGCCGCGATATGGCCAACTATGCCGCCTATATGCGCGAACAGGTGCGTGAACTTCTGACCGGTTTCGGCCGCATCGACATCATCTGGTTTGATTTCAGCTATCCCCAGCGCGAATATCGCGGCCTGCCCGGCAAGGGGCGTGCCGATTGGGAGAGCGAGCGCCTGCTCGCACTGGTGCGTGAATTGCAGCCCGGCATCATCGTCAACAACCGCCTCGATCTGCCGCCCGGCAATCTGCCCGACGTGACGACGCCGGAGCAATATACGCCGCGCGTGGCGCCCGCTATCGCCAGCCAGGGGGTGCTCTGGGAAGCCTGCCACACCTTCAGCGGCTCCTGGGGCTATCACCGCGACGAGGATAGCTGGAAAAGCCCGGAACAGATCATCCAATTGCTCATCGATTCCGTCGCGCTCGGCGGCAACCTCCTGATGAATGTCGGCCCGACCGGCCGCGGCACGCTCGATGCGCGCGCCATCGGCGCGCTCGAAATCTACCAGAACTGGATTGAGGTCAACGCACGCTCCATTTATGGGGCCGGGCCATCCGACTATCCGGTGCCGGCCGGCTGCCGCTATACCCAGCGCGGCAACCGCCTCTACCTGCATGTCTATAATTGGCCTTATCGCCACATCCACATCGAAGGCCTCGCCGACAGGATCGCCTATGCGCAATTCCTGCACGACGCCAGCGAAGTGCGCTGGCTGAGCCACACCAAGGATGTGGATTCCAATATCGGCGTGATGGTGCCGGAAGGCATGATCACACTCGAACTGCCGGTCCGGCGCCCGGACGTTACCGTGCCGGTGATCGAGATCATCCTGAAGGCGTGAGCTCGATCGCACTCGCGTGTCCTTTGCGTTCATGGAGGGAGGAGAAACCCATGAAGGTTCTGAAGAAAACGCTTTTGCTTGCCGCAATCGGCAGCAGTCTTTTTGCCACAGCCGCATCGGCCGAACAGGTCAACCTGACCTGGCAGATGTGGACCGGCTCCGAAGCCGACACCAAGGGCTGGCAGCACCTGGCCGACATGGTGACGGCCAAATATCCCGATATCAAGGTGACGCTGACGACGACGGGCTGGGTCGATTACTGGACGCGGCTGCCGGTGTTGGCAGCGTCCGGCCAGCTCGCCGACATCGTTTCCATGCAGTCGTTGCGCATGCCGAATTTCTATTCGCTGCTCGAGCCGCTGAATGACCGAATCGCGGCCAACAAGTTCGACGTCGGAGCCTTTACCCCCTCGATCATCGGCGGGATGTCGGTCGACAAGCAGCTTTACGGTCTGCCCTATGATGTCGGTCCGTGGGTCATCTACTATAACCAGGATGCGCTCGAAGCCGCCGGCATTCCCTTGCCGAAGCCGGGCTGGACGCTGGCCGAGTTTACCGATACCGCCAAGAAATTGACGAAAGACGGCAAGTACGGCTTCGGCATCACCCCGGTCAACTATTCGGTCCTGGCCTCGGCCTGGGGCGATAAATATGTCAACAACGCCGGAGAGCTCGACCTGACCAATCCTGGCGCCGTTGCCGCTGCCGACAGGCTGATCGGCTTTGCCGCCAAGGATAAGATCGCGCCGCTGGTGCCGCCGAGCGCCGATGTCGGCACGGTCGTTCAGGGCCGGTTCAATTCGGGCAACGTCGCCATGTATATCGATGGCCCCTGGTCGATTATCGGCATGAAGGACCAGGCGAAGTTCAAGATCGGCCTCACCACCTTGCCGCGCGCCGAAGGCGAACTTTCAGCCGTGACCGCGGGCTCCGGTTTCGGCATTGCCACGACAAGCAAAAACAAGGATGCGGCGTGGAAGGCGATCCAGGTGCTGACCAGTCCCGAGGCGCTGCAATATCTCGCCGAACAGGGGCGCGCGCTGCCGGCGCGCACGGCCTCGCAATCCTCCTGGTATAAGGTGGCGGCCAAGGACATCACCAATGGCGGCGAGGCGCTCGATTATTCCCTGGCGCATTCGGTGCCCTATGTGATCACCAACAATTGGGCGGCGGTGGAAAACCTCTTCAACCAGTATTTCCCACCGGCTTTCGCCGGCAGCGCCGATGCCAAGCAGACGATGGAGTCGATCCAGAGCCTCGCGCAGCAATAGGATGGCGCGGCAGGATTGCCGCGCATGGAGGAAGACATGTCGCAAAGCGCCGTCGCCGAAATTCCGTTGCAGCCCGGTCAGCCACGGCGCTTTCTGAAGCCTGAGACGCAGACGGCCATGCTGTTCCTGCTGCCGAGTTTCCTCGGCTTCATGATCTTCATGGCCCTGCCGATCCTGGCGTCGCTGGCGCTCTCCTTCACCAACTGGCAGCTGCTTTCGACGCCGTCCTTCGTCGGCTTTCAGAATTATATCAAGCTGTTCACCGTCGATCCGGCCTTCTACACGATATTGAACAACACGCTGTTCTTCGCCGTCGAGTATCTGGCCGTGAATATCATCGTCTCGCTGACGCTGGCGGTGTGGATATCCAGCCTGAAACACGGCAAGGCGATCTTCCGGGTGATCTTCTTCCTGCCGACCTTCACCCCTACCATTGCCGCCTCGGTGGTGTGGCTTCTGATCTTCACGCCGGACGGGCTCGCCGACAGCGTCATCCGCGCGCTCGGCCTCGGCCTGCCGAATTTCCTGCTGAGTTCGAGCTGGGCGATGCAGGCGGTCGTGATCGTCACGCTCTGGGCCAATGTCGGCTACAACGTCGTGATGTTCAACGCTGCGCTCGATCTGGTGCCGAAGCATTATCTCGAGGCGGCGACGATCGACGGAGCCAATGCCTGGCAGCGCTTCTGGCGCATTCGCCTGCCGCTCATCTCGCCGACCATCTTCTTTGCCACTGTCATGACGGCGATCACCTCGCTGCAGGTCTTCGACGAGATCTTTGCGATGACGCGCGGCGGCCCCGGCTCGGCGACGTCGACACTCGGCTTCGCCATCTACCAGAAGGGCTTCGCCAATTTCCAGATGGGCTATGCCTCAGCTCTTGCCTGGGTGATGTTCGTCATGATCATGGCGCTCACCATCCTGCAGTTCCACATGCAGCGCAAATGGGTGCATTATGACGATTGATCCGAGCTCACGGCACCCACATTCCGTCTCTGCGGATCGCCGCCGCATCTTGCGTGGGATCGGCACCGTCTTGAGCTATGCGGGGCTTTCGCTGGTCGCGCTGCTGTTCCTCTTTCCCTTCTTCTGGATGGTGTCGAACGCGGTGCGCTCGAATGCCGAGGTCATGGCCGTGCCGGTCCGCATTCTCCCCGAGGAATATCATTGGGGCACCTTCGTCGAGGCTTTGGTGTCGCTGCCGTTCGGCACGTTCCTGTTGAATTCCTTCATCGTCGCCTGCGGCGTCACCGCGATCGTGATCGCGGTATCCTGCCTTTCCGCCTATGCGTTCGCACGGCTGCGGTTTCCGGGCCGCGAAGGACTGCTGCTGACCTTTCTCAGCACGCTGATGATCCCCCAGGTGATGCTGGTCATCCCGCTCTTCCTTCTCGTCAGCAAGCTCGGCTGGATCAACACCTATCACGGCATGATCCTGCCGGTCGCCTTCTCGTCCTTCGGCACCTTCCTGCTGCGCCAGTTCATCCTCGGCATTCCCAAGGATCTCGACGAGGCGGCGATGATGGACGGGGCCTCGCGCCTGCGCATCCTGGTCAGGATCATCGTTCCGCTTGCCATGCCGGCCATCGGTCTCCTGGCGCTCTTCACCTTCATCGCGCAGTGGAAGAGTTTTCTCTGGCCGCTGATCGCCACCAGCGGCCTCGAAAAAGCCACGCTGCCACTCGGCCTCACCCTGTTTCAGACGCAGCAGGGCACCGCCTGGAACTACATCATGGCGGGTGCGACGATCTCCATGCTGCCGGGCGTCGTGCTCGCCATCGTGCTGCAGAGGGTGATCTACAAAGGCATCAGCGTCGGCTCCGGCTTCGGTGGGCGCTGATGTCTATAAGTACAAGGACTTAAGCGCATTGCGTCAAGTTCGATGCGATGTCCTTGAAGTCCGGCCGATTGCCGCCGAAGAACGCGTTGCTCGCGTTGCAAGATCATATCCCCTGCTTAACGTTTGTTTCCGGTCGAAAAGTAAAATTTAACCAAAATTTGAAATAACGCAGTTGTATCCGAATTGCGCAGGGGAATTCATGAAAACGGCCACGCTTGCATCCATCGCTCTGGCGATATCGGTCTCTGTTGCCAATGCGCAGACGATCGCGGTTTCGATGACCAATCTCGACAAATTCAGAGAGATGCTTCTGAACGGCGTCGTCTCGCACGGGAAGACGATATCAGGCCTCAAGCTCGTCACCGCGAATGCCAAGGGCGACAACGAACTGCAGAAGAAGCAGGTTCAGCAGTTCGTCGCCGACAAGGTCGATGCCATTATCATGATGCTGTCTGATGGCGATCTCGGGCCGCAAATGACCAAGATCGCAGCGGATGCCGGCATTCCGCTGATCTACATCAACACGACGCCCTCCAATCTTTTGGACTTGCCGGACAATCAGGTCGTCGTCGCCTCCGATGAGAAAGACTCCGGTACGCTCGAGACGAAGCAGGTATGCTCTCTCCTCAAGGGCAAGGGCCGCGTCGTCGTGCTGATGGGGGAGGTCTTCCATGTGGCTGCCCGCACCCGCACCCAGGACATCACCGATGTCATTGCGACGCCGGAATGCAAAGGCCTCGAGATCGTCGAGCGGCAGGCGGCCTATTGGTCACGCGATTATGCCGATCAGCAGATGCAGGAATGGCTGGCGGCCGGCGTCAAGTTCGATGCGGTTATCGCCAATAATGACGAGATGGCGCTTGGTGCGATCCGCGCCATGAAGAGGGCCAATATCCCGATGAAGGACGTCGTCGTCGGCGGCGTCGACGCGACCGACGACGCGCTCGCCGCGATGGTGGCCGGCGATCTCGACGTCACCATTCTCCAGAGCGCCGTCGGGCAGGGCGCTGCCGCTGTCGACGCCGCCGTGAAGCTGATCAACAAAGAGAAGGTGCCGCGCGAAAACAACGTTCCCTTCGAACTCGTCACACCTGAAAACATTGCCGCCTATCTGCCGAAGAGCCAGTAAGCATAAGAGGACTATCATGTTGCATTTCTGGAATAAATTCGGCATTCGCGCGCAGATCACCTCCGGCTTCGTGCCGCTGATCCTGTTGATGAGCCTGCTCACGGTCAGCGCCATCTCGGGCATGAACGGCCTCGCCGCGATCTTCGCATCCTATCGCGTCACGGCCGGTCAAAGTCTCGCCATCTCGGACTACAGCGAGCAGTTGAACGAAATTCAGATGTCGGCCGAAGCGTTCCGCTCGACGCCGACACAAGCCGTGGTCGACAGCTTTCGCGCCGGCGTGAAGGCCTTCGAGGCGGATGATCCGCGTTTTGCCGGCAACAAGGAGCTGCAGTCCGGCCTTGCGGCGATCCGTCAGGAGATCACCGCCTATGGCAAGGCTTTCGAACAGATTGTTTCCCTCCAGGCCCGACGCGACATGCTGATCTCCAAGGTCACCGAATTCGGCCCCTGGACCAGCATCGCGCTCAACGACGTCGTGCGCAGCGCCTGGCGCCAGAACGACGTGGCCCTGCTGCAGATGACGGCGGCGACGCTGGAGGCCCTGAACCGCAGCCTCTATTTCTCCGAACGCTTCGTGCATTCCGATGATTTCGCCGCCTATGATACGGCGCAGGCAGCACTCGCCGAAGCCGTGGCGCTCAACGATGCCGCCGCCAAGGCCGCAAAGAACGAGCTGCAGAAGAAGCGCCTGATGGGCGCCGGCCAGCTCATGCAGAACTACACCGCCCGTCTCGGCGACATGAAGGAGGTGCTGCAGGCTGCCGGCAATATCCGCCAGACGCAGCTGAACGTGCTGGCGCCGAAGATATCAGGCGAGTTCAAGAATCTGCAGGCGGCAGTGACCGGCGCGCAGAAGAACCTCGACGGTTCGGTCGACGCAACGGTTGCCTCCGCGACCAGCACGACGCTGGTTATCAGCGGTCTCCTGATCGTCATCGGCCTGGTGCTTTCCTATTTCGTCGGCCGGCTGATTTCCTCGGCGGTGCGCAACATGGCCCAGTCGATGGAACAGCTTGCCCGCGGCGAGGAAGGGATTGTCATCACCGGCGTCGAGCATCGCCACGAATTGGGCGCCATGGCCCGGTCGCTGAAGGTCTTCCAGGAAACAGGCCGCGCCAAGCTGATCGCCGAGGCCAATGCCGAACGCGCGCGCCTCGCCGCCGAAGAGGAACGGCTCCGTCAGGAGGCCGAGCGGCTCTCCGACGCGCAGGTGATGGAACATGCCTTCCGCCAGATCTCCGTTGGGCTGGACGCGCTGTCGAAGGGCGATCTCACCGTCCGCGTCGGCGAAGTCGATCATCGCTACGTCAGGATCCGGGATCATTTCAACAACTCGGTTGCGAGCCTCGAGGAGGCGGTCGACTCCGTCATTCGCGCGGTCGCCACCATCCGCTCCGGCCTTGCGGAAATCTCCACGGCGTCCAACGACCTCGCCCGCCGCACCGAGCAGCAGGCAGCGTCCCTGGAAGAAACGGTGGCGGCGCTGGGTGACGTGACCCGCGGCGTCAACGGGACGGCGGAGGGTGCAAGCCGCGCCCAGGGAGTCGTGGCGACCGCCCGCACCAATGCCGAAAAGGGCGGCGAGATCGTCGCTCGCGCCATCGACGCGATGACGGAAATTCAAAATTCATCGTCGAAGATCGGCAATATCATCAGCGTCATCGATGAGATCGCCTTCCAGACCAATCTGCTGGCGCTGAACGCCGGCGTGGAAGCGGCGCGTGCCGGCGAGGCCGGCAAGGGCTTCGCCGTCGTCGCTCAGGAAGTCCGCGAGCTCGCCCAGCGCTCCGCCAACGCGGCAAGGGAGATCAAGCAGTTGATCTCCACTTCCTCGGCGCAGGTCAAGACAGGCGTCCAGCTGGTGGGTGAATCCGGCCTGTCGCTCGAACAGATCGTCGAGCAGGTCACTGCCATGAATGCGACCGTGGCCGAGATCGCCGTGGCCGCCCGCGAGCAGGCGACGAGCCTGCGGGAGGTGTCGGCCGCCGGCGACCAGATGGACAAGGTGACGCAGCAGAACGCCGCGATGGTTGAAGAGACCACGGCCGCTGCCCAGAGCCTGACGCATGAAACCGAAAGCCTTGCCGAATTGCTGCGGCGCTTCAGGACGAGCAGCGGCCGGGCATCGGAGCATCGGCACTACGCCTTGGCATCCTGACCTTCCATCGATGCAAGAAAGTAAGCGCCGCCGCCCGAAAGGGCGGCGGTCGCGTCAGTGGTTCCCGGATGCCGGACCGTGCGGTGCGCCGGCAATGCTCTTGCGAACGTGACGGACCGCCGTCCAGACGGCAAAGAGCACGAGCGGGATGGCGCCGAGTACGGCGAGCTTCGCCACATGCGGATCGACACCCAGTTCGGAAATGCTTTCCAGGCAGATCTTCGCCAGCCCGACGGTATAATAAGTGATGGCGATGACGGAGAAGCCTTCGACCGCCTGCTGGATATGCACCTGGATGCGCGCCCGCTCTTCCATCGACGTCAGCAACGACGCGTTCTGATCCTCGAGCTGGACCTGCACGGTCGTCCTGAGAAGGTCTCCAGCCAGGCTCACGCGTTCGGCGAGTTCGTCGAGCCGGCGCTCGGCGGCTTCGACCGAGCGGACGGCCGGTTGAAAGCGCCGGTCGATGAAGGTGCCGAGCCTCTGGCGCTGCTCGACGCGTGCCTCGCGAAGCTCCGACACTCTGCTCGCGACAATTTCGGCATAGGCTTTCGTCGCTCCGAAGCGGTGGCGGGCCAGCGCCGAGAAGTTGAGAACATCCGACGAGAGCCTGGTCACCTCGGAAAGCAGCGCCTTGTCGACCTTGATCGCACTCTGCATATGCGCGATCAGCAAGTCGAGGCGCCGGTCGAAGACGGAGAGCTTCGAGACCGTCTCGCGCGCCATCGGCAATGCCAGCAGCGCCATCATCCGGTATGTCTCGATCTCCAGGAAACGCCTGACCATGCGGCCGGTGCGATAGGCGTTGAGGTTGCGGTTGAAGAACAGGAATTCGACGAAACCGCTGTCGGTCAGCCGGAAGTTCGAATGCACTTCCGCATCGCCGCCGCCGACCTGAGAGGCGACATAGTCGAGTTTCGGTTTTTCCGGACGCTGTCCGTCCTTCTCGTCCCGCACCAGCACCCGAACGGCTGCAATGATCTTTCCGTCGATCTGGCGGCAGCAGGCCTGAAAGGCTTCCGGCGGCTGGCTGCCGGGTTCGGCCGATGCCGGAACGACGAAGCTCAGCGTCAGGAACTCGGTATGGGCCTCCCATTTCAGCCGGCCGTCGCCGAAACGGCCGATGCCGTGGTTACCCTCGCGAGTCGTGGAGACATCTTCCAGCCCCGGCAGCGAGACTGGGATTGAAGGAGGAGCATTCTCGCCGACGATGGCGACGTGCCAGACATCGGTGTCGCCGTCGAAATAAAGCGACGGCCGCGCGTGCAGCTCGTTGTGAAGTTCCCTTCGCAGCGGATGCTCGGAGCCCATCGGCATGGAAATGCACCTCTATACGGTAGGCAGTCGCTGGGTCGCCGGACGTAACCGGGTTGCCGGCACTTGTGAATTAACGGACCCGCAGGCTGGCGCAGACCGACAACGCCTATAGCCTCTCGCGGGGCTCGTGTCACGAGACCTTCGCCGGCGGATGCGGAGGCTGCGCATGACCGCGACATCCGGCCGCGCGTTCAAAGCAAGCGCCAGGCGATAAAGCTTCCAAGCAGCTGCGCGCTGCCGCCCGCCGTCATCGCGACGATGAAGGCAGCTTCCGCCTCCCCCAGGAAGGCGAAGATCGCCCCGAGCAAAGCGACGCCTATCGTCGCCCCGACCATGCGGGCAACATTGATCAGGGCGCTTGCCGTGCCGGCGCGATCGGCGGTGACGGTCGAAACCGCAACCGCCGTCAGAGGCCCCGTCGCCATGCCCATCCCGATCCCGGTCAGCAACAATCCGATCTCTTCGGCGATGAGCCAGTCGGCCAGAAAGGATGAGCCGAGCAGGAGGTTGCCCAAACCCATCAGCGCCAGTCCAGCAGATATGGTGCGGTTCTTCCCAAGGTGTTCCGAAATCGAGCCGGAGAAGGGTGAGATCGCGATGAAGCTGAGAGCCATCGGCAGCAGCGACAGTCCGACCTCCACCGAGGCCAGGCGTCCGAGGCCGAGGGAGGCGAGCGGAAAAAGAAAAAGCGTGCCGTACATGCCGAAAGTCATTGCGGCCGTTCCGGCCATGGCACCGCGGAACTGCCTGCCCGAAAACATCGAGATCGGAACCAGAGCCTTCTGCTCCAGGCGCTTCTCGACGATGATGAAAAGCAGCAGAAGCAGCGCGCCGGCGATTGCCATGAGTGCCATCCATAAGGGCGGCAGATGCGATGATTCGATTGCGGCGAGGGTCAACACGGTGAGAGATACGATCCCCAGCAATTGCCCCGGCATGTCGAAGGACCGGCCTTGCCGATCGGCACTTTCCGGAACGAAAAACCTTGCTGCCGCCGCCGCGATCAGCGCGATGGGAATGACGACGAAGAAGACGGATCGCCAGCCGAAATCACGGATGAGGAGGCCGCCGAGGCTCGGACCGATCGCCAGCGACATTCCATTACAGCCGGCCCAGATTCCGAGCGCCCGGGCACGGACCTTCTCATCCCGGTAGATGACCCGGATCAGCGAAAGAGAAGCGGGCAGGAGGAGGGCAGAGCCGAAGCCGGTCAGGGCCCTCGCCGCAATGAGGACCGCGATGGTCGAGGCGAAAGCGCAGCCAAGGCTCGCCAGGGCAAAAACAGCGCAGCCGATCACGAACATCAGGCGCCGGCCGTAAAGATCGGCGAACAGGCCGCCGCTGATGAGAAGTGCGGCGTAAACGAGATTGTAGGCGTCGACGACCCACTGCAGCTCGGTGACGGAGGCCCTGAGATCGAGCCCTATCGGCTGAACCGCCAGATTGACGACCGATGTATCGACCTGCGCTACGATCACGCCGAGGCAAAGAATGGCGAGAGCGGCCGGCTTCAACTGCGAGTAAGCTTGGGTGCCTTGTTCGATTGAGTGCATGACGCTGCCTTTCCAGTACGGCGCCGTGCGTCTTTTCAGACGCGCAAGGGACGCTGCAACACTTTGAAGGCAGACGTAGCGTGGTTCAGGCCGTCGACAATTCGAAACTGGTCGAAGTGTCCGTAGGGAAAATGAAAAGCCACGGCCCTGTTGCGAGGCCGTGGCTGCTGCATGCGCGCATTTTGCGGGACAACGCGTGACCGGGTTACTTGGCGGCGAGTGCCCCGTTGACCTTGTCGACGTCGGCACTCATGGCCTTGAAGGTCTCGTCGAGGGAAAGCTCGCCGACGATCAACTGGCTCATCCTCTGGACGATCAGCTGATAGATGGCGGAGGATCCCTTGAGACGTTCCAGGTCCCGGGCTGCCTGCGGCACGCTATTGCGGCTTCCGAGGAAGACGGCCATGGCGTCCTTAGCATTCTTGCTCTCGAGCTTGTATTGCGGGTCCTTGATGTCGGCGCCCGTCAGGATGACGTAGTTTTCGGCGATTTCACGCTGGACCTTTTCGGAGCCGAGGAACTCGATGAACGCCGCCACGGCTTCCGGATACTTGGTGCGCTTGAAGCCGACGATCGCGGTGCCGCCCGGCATCGCATAGCAGCCGGCATCGCCGCAGGGGGCGCTGATCGCCGTCCAATCGAAGGCGTCGCCGATCTTCTTCTGGAACGGATTGACCATCCAGTTGCCGGCGAGATAGGTCACGACGTTGCCGTTGACGAATTCGTCGCCCATGTTCTTGTACTGGGTTCCGCCGGCAGCGCCCCACATTTCCTTGGGGAAGGAGCCGTCCTTCGTCCAGCCGTAGAGATCCGTGACATAACGCTTGGCGGCATCGTCGGGGAAGAAGAACTTGCCGTCCTTGACGTAGTTCGATCCGTAGGAGAATGCCGCGCCGGAGAAGCGATGGCCCGAGCGATCCATCGTGAAGGGGATCTGGGCGCCGGTCGCCTTGGCGACGCGCGCCGAGGCTTCGACGATGTCCTTCAGCGTGGCGGTGGGCTTCGGAAGCGGTTCGCCGGCCTGTTCGAAGAGCGTCTTGTTGACGAAGGGCAGGTTGAAGGTCTGCGAGGCGATATAGCCGTTGATCGACTTCGGATCGTTGACGCCGGGGAAGCGAAGCGTGTTCAGGCTGTCGCCGTGCAGCTTGGCAAAGCCGTCCGGGTCTTTCATGTAGGGACGCATGTCGAGGTAGTAGGGCGCAAGCTGCCAGTCGGTGATCTTGGCGATGTCAGGACCTTCGCCGACGGCGAGCTGCACCGGCAGCTGCTTGGCGACCGCATCATAGCCCGACGAGACGAAGTTGACCTTGACGTCGGGATGCGCCGTCTCGAATTCCTTGCTCAGCGCTTCCATCCGCTCGACGTAAGCCTGGTCGTCGTCGGTAAACAGAAAGGTGATCGTCTTGGTTTCCGCCATGGCCGCGCCGGCCCATGCGAAAGAAACGGTAGCCAGCGCCAGTGCGAGGGCTCCTGAGAGATAGGTTTTCATTTTCATCCTCCCATGAAAACATTTTCATCAATCGCGGCGTCAGCCATCGATAAATGAATTTCATATACTTGACATTCGTCCCGTCAAGCTATTTTCTGAGGCAATAGCGATGTTTTTGAGCATTTTTCAAAAACGACGCGCCCAAATGACCTAATGAAAATATTTTCATAGGATTGCGGAGGAGGCGGTCTGTGAAAACGGAATGCATCAAGCGGCCGGACGATTTGGCGCCAGCATATGGCGTGGCCGCGGGCCAGACGGTAACGGCATGGGCGGTATCCGGCCTCATCGCCAGCTATTTTCCGGGCGAGCCGGCGTCGGCCGAAGACCGCGTAAACTATCGTTTCATCAACGGTTTCGTCGATGTCGGCGACCTGCCTTGCCGCAAAGCCTTCTGGTCCACCATGGTGGGGCGGCCGCTCTCGCCCGACACGTCCTGGCCGACCGAGAGCCTCTATCTTCCCGGTTCGAACCGCCGCGTCGAGTTCACCGGCTTCTGGCATGTGCCGACGCATCTCAGGCGATGGCTGAAGGGCACGTTCAGGACCGAGACGGCGCGAACGCTCAATCTCAGACTGAAGACCTGCGGCGGCGTTCGCATATGGGTCAACGGACAGGAGGCGGTGCGCTTCGAACCCTTCAAGCGTAATGTCGAGAGCGCAACCGACATCAGGTTGACGCTCGAAGTCGGCGACAACCACATTCTCGTTCACACCGAAGACCTGGCCGAGCGCGACACGACGTGGTTTTTCGAGCTAGAGCTGCTGGATGAGGAGCCGCTCTGCGTGCTGTTGCCGGTATCACTGGACCAGGATGAGGTTCGCGAGCTGGAAGCCCTTGTGCGCGGCGTTCGCCCGGCCCGCGACGTCTTCGTCAACCAGCCGCTGGAGATCATCTTCGACACGGCGCCGGAGCGCGACCTGCCTGTAGAGCTCAAGGTCATCGGCCATGGTCACGAGCGGCCCGTTCTCGCGCATTCGAAACTGACCCTGCATGCTCATCAGAACCGTCTGGTCGCCGAGAATGTCTCTGGCATCGCAGATGGTTATCACGGCATCCACATGACGATCGGTTCCGGTACGGGCTCGGTCACCCGCGTCATCGATGCCGCCTTCATGAGCTGCATTTCGCCGTTGCCGGCCGAGACATCGCTTTCTGCCCGCAAGCGGCAGGCGCTGGAATACAGCGCCCGCTTCGGCGCCAACCGCGTCGGGCGTCTCATTGCGATGATGGAAACCGGTCACCACGACCAGGAAAGCTTCGACCGCATCATCGACGCAACGCTCGTCTCCATCGATGCGCGGGAGGATTGCTCGGATTTCATCATGGTGCCGCTATTGTGGCTGCTCGGCGCCTATGCCGACCGGATGCCGGCGGCGGTGGTCGATCGCATCCGGCATTCCGTTCTCTCTTATCGTTACTGGGTCGACGAGCCGGGCAACGATGCGATGTGGTTCTGGAGCGAGAACCACGTGCTCTGCTTTCATACGAGCCAGCTGCTGGCCGGACTTCTTCTGCCCGACGAGGTGTTTTCAACCTCGGGCAGGACGGGCCGGCAGCAGGCGGAACTTGGCCGCGCGCGCCTCGCGCGCTGGTTCGACAGCGTCGAAGCCCACGGATTGGCGGAGTGGAACTCGGCGGCCTATTACCCGATCGACTTCATCGGCCTGCTGGCGCTGGAGCGCTGGGCCGAGACGGCGATTTCGGAGCGCGCCCGCGGCCAGATCGATCTCATCTTCCGCATGATCGCCCTTCACACGCTCGCAGGCGTTCCGGCCGGATCGCAGGGCCGCGCCTACGACAAGGAACTGCGCGCCGGCCCGCTGACAGAGCTTGCACCTTTCGCCCAGGTCGCCTTCGGAACCGGCTGGCTGAACAACGGCGTGGCGGCATTGACCATGTTCTGCGCCGGCGGCTACGAGCCGCCGGCCGATCTCGCCGAGCTTGCGTCGCTTGCCAGGACCAGAAGCGTCGAGGCGCGTTACAGCCAGGGGCTCGAGAGCGGAAAACTCGTGCTGTTCAAAAACGAGGCGGCGCAGCTTTCGACCGTCGTCGATCACAAGACCGGCCAGAAGGGCCATCAGCAGCATGTGCTCGACATCCGGCTCGCCGGCCACCCCATGGCGAGGCTCTGGGTCAACCATCCCGGCGAGGACGATCCCTGGGGCAATCAGAGGCCGTCCTATTGGGCCGGCAACGGCATTCTGCCGCGCGTTGCCCAGCATCGTGACGTTGCCCTGCTGATCGAGGACACAAGCGATGCGCGGCACGCATGGACGCATGCCTATATCGGTCGCGACGGCCTGGACGATCTCATCACCGAAGACAAGTGGCTGATTGCGCGATCGGGCAGGGGATTTGCCGCCCTCTGGGCGTCGAACGGCCTGGAGCTGATCACCGACGGCCCGACCGCCGGGCGCGAGGCGCGCTCCTACGGGCCGCTTTGCGGCTGGGCGGCCGTCGTCGGATGCGGCAGCGGCGATGCCTTCAAGGCGTTCATCGAACGCCTGTGCCAGACGACGGTTTCCTTCGATCCCGGGCTTCGGCGGCTCGCGTTGACGCCGCCGGGCGGCCCGGCGCTCTGCCTGTCCTATGCCGACGGTCTTTCGATCGCCGGCAAGGCGAGGCCGTTTACGCACGATCAGCCACACCCGATCCTCACCCACGACAGTGCAGCCTCAGGGGCCGGCACTGACGGGCCGTTCTACTCCTGAAACATAGGTCTCCAAGCATGAACACAACATCTGTCGATAACGCCGCTCTCCTGACGACGATCGATCGCGTTGCAACGGCTTTCAGCCGGCTCAAGGGCATCAAGGAAGGTCTCGTGACCGGAAATTCCGCCTCGGGAATCCAGTTCGACGAATGGGACTGGGAAGTCGGCGTCGGTCTTTACGGTTTCCTGCGGCGCGCCATTGCCACCGATGACCAGAAAGCGCTGCAGGAGCTTGTTGCCTGGTATGCCGGCCAGATCGAACGCGGCCTGCCGCCGCGCCAGATCAACAGCACGGCGCCGATGCTGCCGCTTGCGATCCTCGTCCAGCATGTCGACCGTCCCGATTTTCGCGCTCTTGTCCAGGACTGGGCCGAATGGCTCGTCAAGGAATTGCCGAAGACCGAAGACGGCGGTTTTCAGCACGTCGTCAAGGAGCGCCTCAACGACGGCGAATTGTGGGACGACACGCTTTTCATGGCCTGCCTGTTTCTCGCCCGGGCCGGCGTGCTCTGCGAACGCAGCGACTGGATCGACGAGGCCGTCTATCAGTTCGTGATCCACACCCGCTACCTCTCCGATCCGGTCAGCGGCCTCTGGTATCACGGCTGGACCTTCAACGGGCGGCACAATTTCGCCAATGCCTTCTGGGCGCGCGGCAATGCCTGGATCACCGTCGCCATCCCCGAACTCTTCGATCTCGTTCCGACGCTCGGCGAGAAGGACCGGCGTTTTCTGTCGAACGTCCTCGTCAGCCAGGTGCGCTCGCTGAAGGAATGCCAGCGGCCGGACGGGATGTTCACGACGCTTCTGGACGACCCGTCCTCGCCGCTGGAAACCTCGGCCACGGCAGGCATTGCCTATGGCATATTGCGCGCCGTCGATGCCGGCATTCTCGACGATAGCGACAAGGCTTACGCGGAGCGGGCGCTTGCGGCAGTGCTGGCGCAGATCGACGAGGAAGGTGTGGTCCACGGCGTCTCGGACGGCACGCCGATGGGGCATGACCTCGATTTCTACAGGCGCATCCCGAACGTGCCGACGCCTTACGGCCAGGCGCTGACCATGCTGTTGCTGACGGAAGTCGTCCTCGAGAACGGCGATCGCCAATGAGCCCCGTGTCTCTTGTCGCGATCGAGCCGGCGGAGGGCGACGATACGGTCCGCCTGCAGGCGGCCATCGACGGCCTGTCGGCTTCGGGCGGCGGACGCGTGGCGCTCATGGCCGGCATCCATGTCTGCCGGGGGCTCCAGCTCAGATCCGATGTCGACCTTCATCTGGCCGCCGGCGCGATCCTGCGTCCCGTTGCGGATTACGAGGCCTATGCGCATACGAGTGTTTCGGTGATCGCCGAAAAGTCGGACCGCGGCATGATCGTCGCTAGGGATGCACGGCGGATCAGCCTCACGGGGGCGGGGCGCATCGAAGCCGGTTGCGACAGCTTCATTGTGGGAGACGACGAGACCGTCGGAACCTTCATTCCGGCCGAGTTTCGTCCGCGCGTCGTAGTATTCGAGGGCTGCGACGAGGTCGAGATCAGCTCTGTCCATATTAGCCGCTCGCCGATGTGGACGCTGCATTTCGTCAACTGCACCGATGTCGTCGTCAGGAACGTAACCATCGACAACGACCGTCGCCTTCCCAACACGGATGGTATCGTGCTGGATGCCTGCCGCGGCGCTGTGATCGAGGACTGCCGGATATCGACGGCCGACGACGGCGTATGCCTGAAGACGAGCATCGGCCCCGATCGTGTCGCCATCGGACGATGCGAAAACATTCTTGTCCGCCGCTGCTCCGTTCAGAGCCTCAGCTGTGCGCTGAAAATCGGCACGGAAACCCATGGCGACGTCACCAACGTCGTGTTCGAGGATTGCAACGTCTCATCCTCCAACAGGGCGCTGGGCATATTTTCCCGCGATGGCGGCCGGATATCGAATGTGAGGTTTTCGCGAATTGCGGTGGAATGCCGCGAGACCCCCGATGGTTTCTGGGGCTCAGGCGAGGCGCTGACCGTCAATGTGGTCGACCGCATCGCGGAGCGCACGGCGGGCGCCATCGAAAATCTCATCGTCGAGGACATCACCGGCCGGATGGAGGGGGCGATCACGGTCATTTCGACCTCGTCGGCCGGCATCCGGAACGCATCACTGGCGCGTATCGCCATCGACCAGCAGCCCGGGCAACTCGGCACGGCGCGGTCCTACGACCTGCGCCCGACGAACGCCGACCTGTCCCCGAAAGCCGATGGCGGCGGCCGCGCCAATGCCTGGACCCGCGGGTCGGACGGGCGGGTGATCGGCCTTGAGAATTATCCGGGAGGAATGCCGGCCGTCTACGTGGCTGATGTCACCGGGATCTTGATGAACGAGGTGCGGATCACAAGACCGACACCGCTGCCGCAAGGCTGGAACAAAAACGACGCCGTCTTCGAAACGGCGGCACCTGATGGGAGTGGGGCATGGCAGAACTGAAGCTTTCCAACGTCAACAAGTCGTATGGCTCTGTCAAAGTCCTGCATGACGTCGAGCTCGATATCAAGGACGGCGAGTTCGTCGTCTTCGTCGGTCCGTCGGGATGCGGCAAGTCGACCCTGTTGCGGGTCATCGCCGGTCTCGAAGAGGTGACGACGGGCGCAATCGCGATCGGGAGCCGCGACGTCAGCGCGCTCTCGCCGGCCGAGCGCAAGATCGCGATGGTCTTCCAGTCCTATGCGCTCTATCCGCATATGAGCGTTCGCAAGAACCTCGCTTTCGGCCTGGAGAACCTGAAGTTCAAGCGCGCCGAGATCGAGGCGCGGATTGCCGAAGCCGCCAGGATGCTGGCGATCGAACCCTACCTGGACCGGCGTCCGAAGCAGCTTTCGGGCGGCCAGCGTCAGCGCGTGGCGATCGGCAGGGCCATCGTGCGCGAACCGGACATTTTCCTCTTCGACGAGCCGCTGTCGAATCTCGACGCCGCCTTGCGCGTCCAGACCCGCGCCGAGATCACCAAGCTCCACCGCGACATCAAGACGACGATGATCTATGTCACCCATGACCAGGTCGAGGCGATGACGATGGCCGACAAGATCGTCGTGCTGCGCGCCGGGCGGGTCGAGCAGGTCGGCGCGCCGCTGGACCTGTTCGATAGCCCACGCAATCTGTTCGTCGCCGGCTTCCTCGGTTCGCCGCGCATGAACATCATCAAGGGCAAGGTATCAGGCATCGGCGAAAACGGCGTCGCGATCGATGTCGGCAACGGCGGCAAAATCGTCAGCGATGTCGATCCTGCGGGGATTGCGGTCGGGCAGGCCGTTCTCGCCGGCATCCGGCCCGCGCATTTTTCACGCTCCAGCGAGCAAGGTCTGCCGTTCATCGTCCAGTATCACGAGGGCCTCGGCACAGAAACCTATGTCTACGGCAACCTTGCAGGCCAGGATGAGCAGATCATCATTCATGAGGCCGGCCATTTCGCGCCGGCGCCGGGTGATCACATCCTGATCGACGCCGCCCCGGGACGGGTTCACCTGTTCGATCCCGAAAGTGGTCTGGCTTTTGCCCGGCGGCCCGGACAGGGGAGGCGCTGAACATGGCGGCGCTCAAGGCAGGTGCATTGCTGTCGCAGGCAGGCGAAACGGCGATGCGGGTGGTCGAAGCCCCGATGAATGTGGTCGAGCGCATCTTCGGCCGCAAACGCATGCCATGGCTGTTCCTGGCGCCGAACCTCGTTCTGTTCGCCATTTTCACGTTCCTTCCGATCGCGATCGCGATCGGTTACGCCTTCACCGGCGGCACGAACCTTTTCGTCTCGGAGCGGCCCTTCGTCGGCCTGGATAATTTCCGCACACTGCTTTCCTGCGGCAATTATCTGCAGCCGGGAACCTGCCAGGAATCGCTGTTCTGGACGGCTGTGTGGAACACGCTCTGGTTCGTGGCCCTCAATGTCGTCGCCACCTTGCTGGTGGCGCTGATCACGGCACTGATCCTTAATCGGGCGATTGTCGCGCGCGGCTTCTTCCGGGCGATGTTTTTCTATCCCGTTCTGCTGTCTCCCGTCGTCATCGGCCTCATCTGGAAATGGTTCCTCGATCGCAACGGGCTCCTGAACGCCTTCTTCCAGATGATCGGTGTTCCCCCCGAGATCTTCCTGCTCGACGTCGGCTGGTCACGCTTCTTCGTCGTCGTGGTCTCGGTCTGGTTTCACATGGGTTTTTATACCCTCATCCTGCTCGCCGGCCTTCAGGCTATTCCGAAGGAGCTTTACGAGGCTGCCTCCATCGATGCTGCTTCACCGCGCCGCACGCTTTTCAGGATCACGCTTCCCCTGCTGGCCCCGAATCTCTTGGTCGTGTTCATTCTTTTGATGATCAAATCGGTCCAGATCTTCGACGAGGCCTGGGTTTTGACCAATGGCGGCGGTCCCGGCACGGCCAATAGCTTCATCGTCCAATATATCTACCAGATGGCATTCGGCAGCGATCTCCGTCTCTTCGGTCTTGCATCCGCCGCATCGGTTCTGATGGGGCTGGTCCTTCTGGTTCTCACCCTCATACAGCTGCGCATCGGCAAGCGAATGGAGTCCTGAGATGAACAGCCGTATGAATCCGATCAGTTTTCTCACGCGCACCCGCCGGGCCGGACGCATCGATATAACCGACATATTGTCATGGGTCTGGCTGATCGGCGGAACCTTCGTGGTGCTGGTTCCCGTCCTCTGGGCGGGCCTCTCCTCGCTGAAGCCGGCGGCCGAAATTACCCGGTTTCCACCGACCCTGCTTCCCCGGGCCGCCGTGGAGCAGACCGTACCCGGCTTCGACAAGCCGCTCAGCCTCTGGCAGGTCACCGTTGACGGCCAACTGCGCGAAATGGCCATGGTTCGGCGCATCGGCCTCAAGGCCCAGATGGTCGACCCCGCAAATCCGGGACAGCCCGTCAGCGTCGACGTGAAGGGGCTGACGCCGGTGCAGAAGCTGACGGTCGCCACGGAGAATTATACCGATCCGCTGACGCGCTTCAACTTTCTGACCTTCCTCAAGAATTCAGTGTTCGTCACCTTCGTCGCAACGTTGCTGACGCTGATCGTCAATGCGATGGCGGCCTTTGCCCTGTCGAAATACAAATTTGCAGGCGACACCGCGGTCTTCGTCATCATCATTTCAACCCTGATGATCCCGCTCGCCGTCGTCATGGTGCCGGCCTATCTCGTTATCGTCGGGGTCGGGCTCGCCGATAATCTCTGGGGCGTCATCCTGCCGACGGTCGCCTCTCCGACCGCCGTCTTCCTGCTGCGGCAATATATGCTGACCATACCCGATGAGCTGATAGAGGCAGCGCGCGTCGATGCGGCGAGCGAATTCTGCATCTTCTGGCGTATCATCCTGCCGCTGACGGCGCCTGCGCTGGCGGTGCTGGCGATCTTTTCCGTGCTTTGGCGCTGGAACGATTTCCTCTGGCCGCTCATCGTCCTCAACAGCCGCGAGAATTTCACGCTGCAGGTTGGTCTGAACGCGTTCCAGGGGGAGTTCTCGGTGCAGTGGCACTATATCCTGGCGATGACGTTCCTCAGCCTGCTGCCTGTCACCGTCGTTTTCCTGTTCCTGCAGAAATACATCACCACCGGCATTGCCGGAACGGGGATGAAGTGAACGAGCCCGGCGCATAGCCCGAAATCGGGTCGAGACGGGAGGCTTCCTCCCAAGCGTTGCAAACCGCATTCCCGTCTCGCTGCTCCAACTGAAGCGCGCCGCATCGATGCTGATCGATGCGGCGCGCTTCCGCTTTGTCTTTGCGCATGACTTGCGAGGCTGATGCCTATTTTCTGAGCGAAATTTATGAGGTGGAACTGTGCAATTTGCGCGCCTTTATCCGAAGGGCGCAAAATAGCGAGTGCGGCGGGCAACGCTATAATATCGTTTACACCATCTTAATTTCCACATGCAATTTCTTGCATAGGCGGAAATAACAACAAGATCGGCTATGAAGGTCGAAAATAATTCTGTCATTTTCCTGAAAGCCATAAGTATAGTTCTCGGATTACTGGGGGCGGTAGCGCTTTGCATTGGCAGAGCCCCGAGGATTGTCATTCGGATATTCCTGAACGGTCGTTATTATTTCGGTGCGCCGAATAGGGCGCTTCTGCCTGGCTGTTCTGAACGTCGGAATGCGAAGCAAATACGATTTTGGATTTCAGTCAAATTCCAAGACACATCAGGCTGGAACAATACATGATCTCTCTGAATTCTCTCAAAATAGGCCCGAAACTGCTGGGATTGACGGCTTTCACCGTCATCGTCGGGGTCAGCGTCAGCGTCTACGTCTCCACCAAACTGCGGTCGATCGACGACACCTACAGCACACTCCTCGATATCGATGCGACCGGCACTAACAAGCTCGCGGAAATCAACGGCAATTCCGACTCGATCGGGCGCCTTCTCTATCGTCTCATTGCAGAACAGAACCAGGACACCAAGAAAAAGTCTGCAGGTGAACTGACGCAGTCATTTGATGAAACCTTCGCATTCATCGATACGGCGGTAAGCCTCTATCCAAGCCAAAAGGTGAGATTTGAGACGTTGAAATCGGATTTGCGCGCATTGCAGGAAACCGCGCCGCCCATCGTGAACGCGTCAATTACGGGTGACAATGCCACCGCTCTAAAGCTGGCAATTGACAGCTTCAAACCTGCCAGATTGAAATTCGACGCCGGCGCGGGCGAACTCTATGCCTGGGCAAAAACGGAATTGAAACGGAAGAACGATGCTGCAAGCGCCGTGACGAACCAGACGATCGCCACGAGCTATATCGTGCTTCTAATCGCCGCGCTGGTTTCTCTGACTGTTGCGACCGTTTTCAGCCTTGGACAGATCGTTCGGCCGATCCGCCGGCTGACCGAAACGATGAGTGCCATCGCCGGGGGCAACCTCGCCCTCGAAATTCCCGGAGCCGATCGCGGCGACGAGATCGGTGCAATGTCGGCAGCCGTCGCAGTGTTTCGCGCCAATGGATTGGCCAACAAGCGGCTGGAGGAAGAGGCCGCGGCCAACCGCAACATGTCAGAGGAGGAGCGTCGCCTGAAGGCCGAAGCGGACAGGCTGCGTGCTGAGCAGATGGCGCAGGCGACCACAGGCCTTGCAGACGGCTTGAAACACCTCGCCGGCGGAGATCTCGGCTTCCAACTCACCCAGTCCTTCGCGCCGGATTTCGAAAGCCTGAGGGCGGATTTCAACGCAGCCGTCGCGCAGCTTGAACAGACGCTGCGGGCGGTCGCGCAATCGACGGGCCAGATCGACAGCGGCACGCGCGAGATCAGCATCAGCACCCAGGATCTTGCCAAGCGTACCGAGCAGCAGGCCGCCTCGCTTGAGGAGACCGCAGCCGCCCTCGACCAGATCACGGCGAATGTGTCGAACTCCTCGAAACGCGCAGAGGAAGCCCGCACCGTCGCGGTGCAGGCCAATGCCAGCGCCGTTCAGTCCGGCAAGGTCGTCGCTGACGCGGTCCATGCCATGCAGAAGATCGAGCAGTCGTCGAACCAGGTTTCCAACATCATCGGCGTGATTGACGAAATCGCCTTCCAGACCAACCTTCTCGCCCTGAATGCCGGCGTGGAAGCGGCGCGCGCCGGTGATGCCGGCAAGGGCTTTGCCGTCGTCGCCCAGGAAGTGCGTGAGCTTGCCCAGCGCTCGGCGCAAGCCGCCAAGGAGATCAAGGATCTTATCCGCAACTCTTCCGTCGAGGTGGAAAGCGGCGTCAAGCTCGTCAGCGAAACCGGCGTGGCGCTGAAGACGATCGAGGACTATATCGTCACGGTCAACCAGCACATGGATGCGATCGCCACATCGGCGAAGGAACAGTCCCTCGGGCTCTCGGAGGTCAATACCGCCGTCAACCAGATGGACCAGGTGACGCAGCAGAACGCGGCGATGGTCGAGGAAAGCAACGCGGCGAGCGCCACGCTTGCCACCGAGGCCGGCCGCCTTCGCGACCTGATCGGCCGGTTCCAGCTGGGCGAGACCGGCGCATCGCAGGCCGCCGCCCTACGCAAGACCGCATCGGCCATGGCAGCGTCGGCCCGTAACCCGAACTTCAGCGCCAGCCGCCCCGTCGCGCGCGGTAACACGGCCCTAAAGCAGGACGAATGGGCCGAATTTTGAGATAGCCACCGAAGACGGGTCGGGATTTCCGACGCGTCCGCTTTAAACAGGAGTGGTTCAGGCTCGATCGCCTGAGCCGCTCCAATTTCGTCTTATGCAAATGTTGGGGATTCGGCGGAATCCTCAGGGCTAAACATCTAGCGCGGCGGCGCGACGCTACCCCTCAGGACGAGATGGCATCCGAGTTCCAGGCGATGGGCCGGCCGTTGCGGGTCGTTGGCGATCAGCCGCTGTTCGATGAGCGCCAAAGCGGCAGCACCGAGCCTGTCGGTGGGAACGCTGATCGTCGAAAGCGGCGGACGGCTGAATTCGCCAGGGACGATGTCGTCGAAGCCCAAGACTGAGATCGCTTCGGGCACGCGGATGTCGCGATCGGCCAGGGCCTTCAGGCAGCCGAGCGCCAAATTGTCGGCGGCGCAGAAGACGGCGGTCGCCCCTTTCATCGTGGGATCGCGGTCGAGCAGCGCGTTGATGGCAGCCTCGCCGTGCCTCGGCTCATATCCTTTGGCGTCGACGATCATATCCTCCGGCACGGGAAGCTGGGCGGCGAGATAGGCATCGGAAAAGCCGTCATACCGGCGCTGGATCGTCGTGCGGCCCTTCCAGGTCAGGTGCAGGATGCGGCGATGCCCGAGCCCCAGCAGGTGCTCGATGCCGAGCCGCGCGCCGAAGCGGTTTTCGGGCGTGACCGTATCGACCAGCATGGCCGGATCTTCACCGTTGACGAGGACGACGGGCATATCGGGGAAGGCGAGGCTTCGGATCAGTTCCGGCTGATCGTCGTTCAGGATCACGATGCCGTCGGCGCGCTCAGTGAGCGCGATCTGCCTGACCTGAGCGCCGTCGATGCGCCGGCCGGTGCTGACGAAAGGCACGATCCTGATGCCGCGGCGTTCGCACTCCCGTCGAAGACCGTTGAGGATCGTCCAGCTCACCAGGTTGAGGTCGCTCTGCGGCGCGGCGTCGTCGGGAATGGCAAGCAGCAGAACGCGCAAGGCCGCGATCGTCGCCTTCTTCCTGCGGCGGTCGAGGTAACCCAGGCGTTTGGCCGAATCGAGAACCCTCTCGCGCACCTCGATCGTCAGCGGCGCGGTTCCGTTCAGCGCGTGCGACGCTGTGCTCAGCGACACGTCGGCATCGCGCGCGACATCCTTGAGATTGACTTTGCGTTCCACTTTTTCCGTCACGAATTGAGGTCATGCCTTCGAAGGCATCGCTAACTAGATGTTTTCACATAAAAACTTGAAAAAAGCTATGCGCTTTGCGCGGTATTTTCGTCATTCTGAGATCAGTGAGGTTTGGCCAGCAGGCCATGCAGCAGCAGGTCGAAATAGGCCCGCAGGAAGGCCTCCTTGTTGGGAGGTGGCTCGCGGCGGTCGTCGAATATCAGCCTGAGAACCGTCGTCGTCAGGATGGGTGCGACCACGATGTCGGAGAATTCCACCGGAATTGCCCGAAACTCCCCCGACGCCACGCCCTCCAGAATGAGGCCGTCGACCTTGGCGATGATCGGCGCAATGAACTCATCATGGTGGCGGTCGATCAGATCGGGAAACCGCTGTCCTTCGGAAATGACGAGCCGCGTCAACTCGCGGGTCGTGCGATCCTCGGCAATTTGCTCGTAAAGCAGGCCGAGAATGGAAAGCAGCCTGTCGGTAGCGCTGCCGCTGAGGCCCTCGGCCGTCTCCAGCAACTCCTGAAACGGCACGGAGAAATGGTGGATCATCGCTTCGAAAAGCTTCTCCTTCGTCTCGAAGTAGACATAGACCGTGCCTTTGGTGACGTTGACCCTTTCGGCGATGTCTTCGACGCGCGTACCCGAAAAACCGCTTCTGACGAATTCTTCGAAGGCCGCATCCAGGATCTGGATGGGCCGCAGCGCTTTCTGTTCCGCGCGTGTGAGTTTCTTCGGAGTTGTCATTTTTTTCCTTGCCTCCCGTGTCGTGCGCGCCTCGTCCCCTGCGGCACAAAGTTTCATTGACTAATGCGTCAGTCAATTATATAGCAGCTGCTGTTGAGAGCAAGAGGTCAACTATGAGAACCATTCTGGTCGCCACAGCGATCGTATGCGCCATCGGTCTCGGATCATGCAGCGATGCGGGCGGGCCGACTGAGTCCACCCCGCGGCAGGTCACCGTCGTCGTCGCCAAACCCGAGCCGCTGGTTGAGGGCGGTGCGATCACCGGGGAAGTTCGCGCACGTGTCCAGACCGATCTGTCCTTCCGTGTCAGCGGCAAGATCATCGAACGGCTGGTGGAAGTCGGACAGTCCGTGAAGGCGGGGCAGTTGCTGGCGCGGATCGATCCGGAAGAGCAGAAGGCCGAACTGGATGTGGCGGCTGCCAATCTTCAGTCGGCTGAAGCCCAGCAGACCCAGGCACAGCTCGCCTATGACCGCCAGCAGAGCCTGTTTCGAACGCAGGTGACGACGCGCGCGGCACTCGACCAGGCGCAGGAGGCGCTTCTGACCGCGCAGGCATCGACGAAGTCGGCGCAGGCGCTGTTGGAAACGGCTCAGGACACCTTGTCCTACACGGAGCTGAAGGCGGATGCCGACGGGATGATCACCGCCCGCAATGCCGAGGTCGGGCAGGTGGCGCAGGCCGCGCAGGTCGTCTTCACCCTTGCCCATGACGGCGACCGGGATGCCGTCTTCGAGGTGGTCGAAAGCGCGTTCCTACGCCCGATCGACGGCGACGGAACTGTGACCCTTCTGTCGGACCCTTCACAGAAGATCGCGGCGAAGGTGCGCGAGATTTCGCCGACCATCGATTCCTCCACCGGAACCATCAAGGTCAAGGTTGCGATATCGAGCGACGCGCCCATTCCCCTCGGCGCTCCCGTCGTCGGGAGATTCAATTACGTCTCGCAGAACGTCATCCAGCTTCCCTGGTCCGCCATGACGTCCAAGGACGGCAAGCCGGCCGTCTGGATTGTCGATCCCGCATCCTCTGCGGTTTCGGCAAGGGCTGTGGATGTCGCCGGATACGAGACCGGCAGCTTCATCGTCAAATCAGGCGTGTCGGCGGGTGACGTCGTGGTGACCGACGGGACCAAGTTCCTCAGGCCGGCTGAAATCGTGTCTTATGTCAAGGAAGCTTCCAAGTGAGTATTCGTCCCAAGATAGTCGCCCTGATGATGGGTACGGCCCTGATCTCCTCCTGCACGAAGCAGGAGGAAAGCAAGGAGGAGGCGCCCCGTCCCGTGCTGTCGATGACAGTCAAGCAGACGTCCGTTTCGAGCCTCAGCCTGACCGGCACGATCGAACCGACGATCGAGACCGAACTCGGCTTCCGGATTCTCGGGCGGATGATCGCCCGCAATGTCAATGTCGGGGATATCGTCAAGCGGGGCGACGTCGTCGCCGCCATCGATCCGCTGGCGCTGGAGCTTGCCGTGCGTAACGCACAGTCGGACGTCGAGAACAGCGACGCCCAGCTCAGAAACGCGGTGACCACGGAGCAGCGCCAGCGGGCGCTGGTGGAGTCGCGTTCCGGCACGGAAGCCTCGCTCGAAGAGGCCGAGCAGGCGAGACGGACGGCCGCGGCCGCCGTCGCCAAGGCGCAGGCCAACCTCGACAAGGCCAAGGAGCAGCTCGGCTACGCGCAGCTTCAGGCGGAATTCGATGGCGTGGTGACGGCGACCTCGGCCGAGGTCGGACAGGTCGTCTCGGCCGGCCAGACGGTCGTGACCATCGCCCGGCCGGACAGGCGCGACGCCGTGGTCGATGTGCCGCAGGCAGCCGCCCAGAAACTGAAAATCGGCGCGCCTTTCGAAGTGACGCTGCAGCTCGATCCGACCATCCGCACATCCGGGGTGGTGCGCGAGATCGCGCCGGAGGCGGAGACCGCCACCCGCACGAGCAGAACCAAGATCGCGCTCAGCGATCCGCCTGAAACTTTCAGGCTCGGCTCCGTCATCTCGGCCTCGGCAACCATTGCCGCCGATCCGCAGATCGTTCTGCCTTCCTCTGCCATCCTTGTCGGCAGCGACGGCCCGAGCGTCTGGATCGTCGACGCGCCGGCCAAAAAGGTATCGCTGCGCCGCGTGACGATCGACGGCGACGTCGAAGACGGCGGTACCGTCCGCGTCACCGAAGGGATCGCCGCTGGAGAACGGGTGGTCGTGGCAGGCGTGCATAAACTTGAAGATGGCCAGACCATCAGGATCGACCAGGAGATCAGCCAGTGAAGTCCTTCAACCTTTCCGACTGGGCGCTCGAACACCGTTCGCTCGTCTGGTACTTCATGATCGTCTTCATTCTCGCAGGCACCTTCTCTTATCTGAACCTCGGCCGCGAGGAAGACCCGAACTTCACGATCAAGACGATGGTGATCACCGCCCAGTGGCCCGGCGCCTCCGCCGAAGAGGTGACGCGGCAGGTGACCGACAGGATCGAGAAAAAGCTCCAGGAACTGGAATCGCTCGACTACACCAAGAGCGAGACCGTTGCCGGCCAGACGACCGTCTTCGTCGAACTGCTGCCGACGACCAAGGCCAGGGATGTCGCACCGACCTGGCTGCGCATCCGCAACATGATCGCCGACATCAAGGGCGATTTCCCGAGCGGGGTCGTCGGTCCCTTCTTCAACGATCGCTTCGGCGACGTGTTCGGCAACATCTATGCCTTCACGAGCGACGGACTGACCCAGCGGCAGCTTCGCGATCTCGTCGAAAATGCCCGCTCCGAGGTTCTGACCGTGCCCAACGTCGGCAAGGTCGATGTGATCGGCGCTCAGGACGAGGCGATCTATCTGGAATTCTCCACGCGCCAGATCGCAGCACTCGGCATCGACCAGCAGTCAGTCATCCAGACCCTGCAGGCGCAGAATGCCGTCACCCAGTCCGGCTTCGTCGATGCCGGGCCGGAGCGCATCGCCCTGCGGGTGAGCGGGCAGTTCACCTCCGAGGAAAGCCTCCGGGCGATCAACCTCAGGATCAACGACCGCTTCTTCCCGTTGACCGATGTCGCCACGATCAAACGCGGCTACGTCGATCCGCCCTCGTCGCTGTTCCGGTTCAAGGGCCAGCCCGCCATCGGGCTTGCCATCGGCATGAAGCAGGGCGCCAATCTCCTGGAGTTCGGCGAGGCGCTGGACGCACAGATGAAGCGCGTCGTCGCCGATCTTCCGATCGGTGTGGACGTTCACCGCGTTTCCGACCAGCCTGCTGTCGTCGACGAAGCGGTGTCCGGCTTTACCCGCGCACTCTTCGAAGCAATCGTCATCGTGCTCGTCATCAGCTTCATCAGTCTCGGTCTTCGCGCCGGCATGGTGGTGGCGATCTCCATACCTCTCGTGCTCGCCATCACCTTCGTGGTGATGGAATATTCCGGCATTTCGCTTCAGCGTATCTCGCTCGGCGCGCTCATCATCGCGCTCGGACTGCTCGTTGATGACGCGATGATCGCCGTCGAGATGATGGTTGCCCGCCTGGAGGCGGGCGACGATCTCAGGAAAGCCGCCACCTACGTCTACACGTCGACCGCCTTTCCGATGCTGACGGGAACGCTCGTCACCGTCGCGGGCTTCATTCCGGTTGGTCTCAACAGCAGCGCCGCCGGCGAATTCACCTTCACGCTGTTCGTGGTCATCGCGGTGTCGCTGATCGTTTCCTGGGTGGTGGCGGTGTTGTTTACGCCGCTTCTCGGCGTCACGATCCTGCCGAAGACCATGAAGTCGCATCATGAGAAGAAGGGGCGCTTCGCCTCGATCTTCTCTTGGCTTCTGGGGCTGGCGATGCGCTGGCGCTGGGTCACCATCATCCTCACGGTCGGCGTCTTCGGCCTTTCGGTCGGCGGCATGGGGCTGGTGCAGCAGCAGTTCTTCCCGAACTCGGACAGAACCGAGCTCGTGATCGACTGGTATCTTCCCCACAACAGCTCGATCGCCGAGACCAACAGGCAGATGGCCAAGTTCGAAAAGGAGATGCTGGCCGACAATAAGGATATCGATCACTGGACGACCTATGTCGGCCAGGGTGCGCCGCGCTTCATCCTGTCTTTCGACGTGCAGACACCCGATGTCACCTTCGGACAGACGATCATCGTCACGAAGGGGCTCGACGTGCGCGACAAGGTGCGGGCGGAGCTGCAGGACTATCTGACAAAAACCTTCCCCGGCACCGACGCCTTCGTGAAGCTTCTCGACATCGGCCCGCCGGTGGGCAAGCCGGTCCAGTACCGGATCAGCGGCCCCGATGTTCAAAAGGTTCGCGACATCTCGCAGCAATTTGCCGGCGTCGTCGGCTCGCATCCGCTGCTGTCGAACATGGTCCTGGACTGGAACGAGCCGTCCCGCGTGGTCAAGGTCGACGTGCTGCAGGACAAGGCGCGCCAGCTCGGCGTCTCCTCGGAGGATATTGCCACCGCCCTCAACGGCATCGTCGAAGGCTCGACGGCAACGCAGGTCCGCGACGATATCTATCTGGTCAACGTCATCGGGCGGGCCAGGGCATCCGAACGCGACTCCGTCCAGACGCTGCAGAACCTGCAGCTTTCCACCTCCAACGGCAAGGTCGTGCCTCTTTCGGCCGTGGCGAACTTCCGCTACGAGCTCGAGCAGCCGACGATCTGGCGTCGTGACCGGCAACCCACCATCACGCTCAAGGCTGCCGTCATCGGTTCGACACAGCCGGCCACGATCGTCGAGCAGCTGAAGCCGAAGGTCGAGGAGTTCCAGAAAAACCTTCCGGTGGGATACAAGGTGGAAGTGGGCGGTGCAGTCGAATCCAGCGCGGAAGCCCAGGGGCCGATCGCTGCGGTCGCTCCGCTGATGCTCTTTACGATGGCGACGATCCTGATGATCCAGCTGCAGAGCTTCAGCCGCCTTTTCCTGGTGTTCGCCGTCGCGCCGACGGCCCTGATCGGCGTGGTCGCGGCACTCTTGCTGAGCAACGCCCCCATGGGCTTCGTCGCGATCCTCGGCGTGCTGGCGCTGATCGGCATCCTGATCCGCAACTCGGTCATCCTGGTTGTCCAGATCGAGCATCTGCGCAGCGAAGGAATGGCGCCATGGAAGGCGGTCATCGAAGCCACCGAACACCGCATGCGGCCGATCATGCTGACGGCCGCCGCCGCCACCCTCGCGCTGATCCCGATCTCGCGCGAAATCTTCTGGGGGCCGATGGCCTACGCCATGATGGGCGGCATCGTCGTCGGCACCGCGCTCACCCTGCTGTTCCTGCCTGCGCTCTATGTCGCCTGGTTCCGGATCCCGCGCGATGAAGACGTTCAGGCCGACGCCGTTGCAGAAGCATGAGCACGCGTGTCCCCGAATATCGCATGCGGCCGCCAGGGCGGCCGCTGCATCTCCTGGCCTCCGAGGGGACCGCTCGATGACGGAACTGCGTTTGAAATGGCTTCCGAAGGGCGCGCCGGCGATGCTGGCCACGATCGGTCTGGCAGTGCTCGCCGGTTGCGCCACGAGGCCCTCGCCAGAGGTCTTGAACCCGGTCCATCTGGCGGTTCATCGCGATGAAGCCTCTCATGCGGATGACGTCGCACCGGATCGCGTGAGCGTTCTTGCCGCGACCAACAGAACTCCCGACAGTGTGCGGGGCGGCTTCGGCAGTGCATGGGCTGACAATCTCACCTACGAGCAGTACGCATTTTCGGTCCCTTCCGGCAGGAAGAATACCGCCATCACTTACCCCAGCGCAAAACCGGATCCCGAACGCCAATTTGCGGTCGTCGAGCGCAAGCAGCTGCCGAAGGACGCCTTCGTGCACCAGGCGCTCGCCTCCGTGCAACCCGACGGCACCGTCGGCATCTTCGTGCATGGCTACAACTACAGCTACCAGGAGGCGCTCTATCGCACCGCCCAGATCGCCGCGGATGCCAACATTCCGGGTGCACCGATTCTGTTTTCCTGGCCCTCGGCTGCGGCCGTTGCCGGCTATGTCGCCGACCGGGATGCGGCGCTCTCCTCGCGGAGCGACCTCGACGCCCTCGTCAGATCGCTTTCGGCTTCCGGGAAGGTGAAACGCATCATTCTTTTCGGCCACAGCATGGGCGGGTTCCTGGTCATGGAAACGGTGCGTCAGCTCAAGCTGGAACATCGCGATGACGTCATCGCCAAGCTGGCGGTAATCCTGGCCGCCCCTGACATCGACGTCGATGTCTTCCGATCCCAGCTGAAGGATATCGGGCGCATGCCGCTCCCGATATCCCTTCTCGTCTCGAAGGACGACCGGGCGCTCGTGGCTTCGAGCTTCATAGCGGGGGAGCGGCCGCGCGTCGGGCGCCTCGATATCGACGATCCCGTCATCGAGGAGGCTGCCTTGAAGGAAAGGCTTCGGGTCATCGACATCACTTCGATCCAGGCCTCCGACGGGCTGGGGCATGACCGCTATGCATCGCTCGCCAAGTTCGGCGCGCAGCTCGCCTCCTTCGAAAGCGGGCGGCGTTCGACCGCCGGTGATGTTGGTGCCTATGTCTTCGATGCCGCCGGCGCCGCGGTGGCAAGTCCGTTTCGCCTGGCCGGACGTGTCGTCGGCGCGCAATGAATGGACTGAAGTAAGAGCCGACGGCGATGGCTAATCCTCAGGCATCGCCAAGAGATGTGTACAATGTGACTATCAAATTGTCAGATGCCCAAATGAAGAGCAGACTTCCGCCTGTGGTCAAATTGACCTCGAGGATATGGGAGGGCATTCATGAGCGTACGAAATCCGTCTCCCTCGTTGTATAACGAGGATCTTGCACCCGCCGAGGAGCGCAAATGGGGTGCATTCAGCATCTTCAATGTCTGGACATCTGATGTCCACAGCCTGTGGGGCTATTATCTGGCGGCGAGCCTGTTCCTGCTGTGCGGCAGCTTCGTCAATTTCGTCATCGCCATCGGCATCGGATCCCTCGTCATCTTCTTTCTGATGAGTCTGGTCGGCAATGCCGGCGTGCGTACCGGCGTACCCTTTCCGGTTCTGGCGCGCGCCTCCTTCGGCACATTCGGGGCGAATGTTCCGGCACTGGTCCGCGCGGTGGTCGCCTGCTTCTGGTATGGGGCGCAAACCGCGGCCGCGTCCGGCGCTATCGTCGCCTTGCTGATCCGCAACGAAAGCCTGCTCGCCTTCCATCAGAACAGCCACCTGCTCGGCCACTCGACCCTCGAAGTCATCTGCTACGTCATCGTCTGGGGTTTGCAATTGCTGATCATCCAGCGGGGGATGGAAACGGTTCGCAAATTCCAGGATTGGGCCGGTCCCGCCGTCTGGATCATGATGCTGATCCTCGCAGTCTATCTGGTCGTCAAATCCGGCACCTTCTCTTTCGGTTCCGAAATCCCGCGCGAAGTGCTGATCGAGAAGACCAAGGATGCCGGCGTGCCGGGTGAACCCGGCTCGATCGCGGCGCTTGCCGCCGTGGCGGCCACCTGGATCACCTATTTCGCGGCGCTCTACCTGAACTTCTGCGATTTCTCGCGCTATGCCACGAGCGAAAAGGCGCTGCGGAAAGGCAACCTCTGGGGGCTGCCGATCAATCTCCTGGCGTTCTGCCTCGTCGCGGGTGTTACGACCACGGCCGCCTTCACAGTCTATGGCGAGGTCTTGCTACATCCCGAAATGATATCGGCGAAATTCGAGAGCTGGTTCCTGGCGCTGCTTGCGGCGCTGACATTTGCGATCGCAACGCTCGGCATCAACGTCGTCGCGAACTTCGTGTCGCCGGCCTTCGACTTCGCCAATGTCTTCCCGCGGCAGATCAACTTCAAACGCGGGGGATATATCGCCGCCCTGATCGCTCTCGTGCTTTACCCGTTTGCTCCCTGGGAGACGGGTGCGGCGCATTTCGTCAATTTCATCGGATCGACGATGGGGCCGATCTTCGGCATCATGATGGTGGACTATTACCTTATCCGGAAAAGCCAGCTGAATGTTGAGGCGCTCTACCATGAGAATGGCGAGTTCCGGTTCCAGAGCGGATGGCACGGCAGCGCCTTCATCGCATTTGCCGTGGGAGCGCTGTTCTCCTCGATCCTGCCGACCTTCACGTCCATCCTGCCGGACTGGTGGGGCACCTACGGCTGGTTCTTCGGCGTCGCCATCGGCGGGGCGATCTATTTCGTGTTGAGAATGGGCGCGCGCCGCAATCCCGCCTTCGCGTCATGACCGAATGAAAAGGCGCCCGGCAATTGCCGGGCGCCTTTCATATCCGATTTCCTGCCGCCATGTGTTTTAGCGGCGTGCGGCGACCGCATGCATGGTTGGACGGGCAGAGGGCTGCGCCATCGTTCTGGCCGTCGAGCGAAGGGCTGCGGACTGGCTGGAGGCCCCATCGTCGAGCCTGAACTGGGCGATGAGTTCGCGAAGCTTCTGGGCTTGCTGCGCCAGCGAATCGGATGCCGCCGTCGACTGTTGCACCATGGTCGCATTCTGTTGCGTCGTCTGGTCCATCCGGTTGACCGCAACATTGACTTCGCTCAGCCCGATGGACTGTTCCTTCGCAGAGGTGGCGATCGAATCCATATGGTGATTGATCTGGGTGATGAAGCCGCCAATGGTCTTCAGGGCCTGGCCGGTATCGCGCACCAGCTTGACGCCACTTTCCACTTCCTTCGAGGAGTTCTGGATCAGGCCCTTGATTTCCTTGGCAGCGCTTGCCGAGCGCTGGGCGAGTTCGCGCACTTCCTGGGCCACGACGGCAAAGCCCTTGCCGGCCTCGCCGGCTCTTGCCGCTTCGACGCCGGCATTGAGCGCCAGAAGGTTGGTCTGGAAGGCGATTTCGTCGATGACGCTGATGATGTTGGAAATCTGCTGCGACGAGGTCTCGATCCGCTCCATCGCCTCTTCGGCGTGGGAGACCACTTCCGCGGAGACCCCGGCACTGCGATTTGCCTCCGTGGCGACCGTACGCGTCTCCTCGGTTCGCTTGCTGGAGTTCGAGACGTTTGCCGTGATCTCTTCCAGCGCTGCCGCCGTCTCTTCGAGCGAGGCCGCCTGCTGCTCCGTACGCTTCGAAAGATCGCTCGCCCCTGAGGAGATTTCCCGCGTGCCCTCGTCGATCGTGCCGATGCTTTCGGAAATTGCTCTCAGCGTCGCGCCAAGCTGGTTGACGGACTGGTTGAAGTCATGGCGCAGCGCCTCGAAGTCGGGGGCGAAGGCCTCGTTGAGCTGGAAGGCGAGGTCGCCTGCGGCCAGTCGCTTCAAACCGGCGGCGAGACCCGAGGTGGCGATGCGCAGCCGCTCCGAGGCGTCGGCTTCCGCCTGCTGCTGAGCGGCAATGCGATCGCCTTCCGCCCTGTTGCGGCTTTCCTCGGCTTCCGTTTCCATGCGCTTGTTCGTGATCGCGGCCTGGCGGAAGATCTCCACCGCGCCCGCCATCGATCCGATTTCGTCGGCGCGGTCGGCAAACGGAATCTTCGAAGCGGTGTCTCCCTCGGCCAGCCGCCGCATCGCGTCGGTGATGCCGGTAATCGGGTTGGCGATGCCTGTCAGCACGAACGCGACGGCGCCGAGAACGAGCAGTCCTGCAACGCCGATTGTGGCAAGCAGGTAGAATTCTATGGAGTCGAAGGTTTCCTTGCTGAGTTCGGCAGCCTTGTTGCTGCCGCTGACGTCCAATTCGACCAGGGTCGTCGTGGCTTCCTTGAGCTTCTCCGAATAGGAGCGCATCTCCCCGCCCAGATATTGCCCGGCTTCTTCGGTCTTGTTGGCGCGGGAAAGGGCGAGCAACTGCGAGCTGCTGGCGATGTAGCCTCCAACGCTCTCTTTGATCGTCTTGATCAGGTCGCGCTCGTGCTCGGATGAAGCCAGCGAAAGATAGGCGTCCACCGATTTGCCGACGGTATCCTCGGCGACTTTGATGGCCTCTTCGCGGGTTTTCTTTTCCGCATCCGATTGCGCGATGATGTGATCACGATAGGCGAGACGCAAATTCGTCATGGCGAGATTGATCGCCTGCGAAGCCTGCACGCTCGGCAGCCAATGGGCAGCAATTTCTTCGGTGGAGCCGTTCGTCTTTCGAAGGCCGTCGACCGCGAGATAGGCGACAAGGCCGAAAAGAAGAGCTATGCCGCTGAAAATCAACAGCAAACTCGATTTTATGTTTGGACGACGCATTGAAAGTCCCCATCGAAGGTCCGGCCTCATACCGGCTTGGCTGAGAACTTTTGTATCGAAAAAAATTTAACGATTTGTTCCGGGATGTAAAAAAGCCGTTTACCAGTTTTCCGGAATATTGCCGCTGCCTTCGGTCTCGGGATCCCGCTCAGACTGGAAAATGTCTATCCATGCGTCGTCGGCGATGCTGGGACGCCAGATAATGATGAAGCGCATTTTTTCCGCCTTTCTCGCACTGATCCTGCCGGTGCAGGCAGCCGTTTCGCAGCCCGCTGACGAGGCGGGAGCGCGCAAAGCCCGGTCTATCGCCCAGCTTCGATCGGAAGGCGTTCCGACCATCGATCATCTGCCGACCATCGAGCCCGAAAACGAGGGCACCCGCCGCAATACCAAGGCTGTCGTTCAGCGCACGATCGCCCTTGCAATCGTTGCCGTCAAAGGCGAGACCGGCGACCACGCAATGGGTCAGGCTCTCATCCGCCAGTTTAACGCCGCAAGTTTTTTCACCCCGAAGGAACGGGCGTTCATGGACGATCCGGATCCTTCGGATCAGGAGCGGACGAATTTCGCCTGGCGGTACGAGGGTGTCCACGTCATGCTGTGGGCGCTCGGAATCTCGCCGGACCTCGAGCGACCCGACCATATTTGCGATGTGCCATTCATTGCGAACACGCTTCGCGAACTGGGGACGGAAGGGCTCATGCGGCGTGCCAGGCTGCGCCCGCAGAAAGAGCTGCTCGACGCCGCCGACCTTGTCTACCGCTACGATTGGGCCGCCGTGAACGCGCGGCTGAAGGGCGAAGAGCCACCCGCCGGATTGGATAAGGGCGTGGTTTACGAACGGCATTACGCCCTCAACTGGCTGACCGGTTACATGGATCAGGACTGGGACGATATATCCACGGACACATGACGCGGCCCGGGTCCGCTCACGAAAAGCGCCAAGTCAGGCCCCCACCGAGGCGGATGATGCATGTTTTACCAAATAGCATTATGATCGGCTGCGCGCCGGGCCGGCGGACGAGTTGGCCGCGGATATGTGATGCGTAGGGATGGGAGGGTGGCAGGATTGGAACAGCTGAAGGATCTGGACAGTATTCCCAAGCGGGGAGGGAGCGGTTCGACATCGCCGCCGTTTGAACGGCCCGGTGTCGTGGCTGCCGCCGTTTACCAGCATGGGCAACGCATTCGGGACATCAGGATCGAAGAGGCCGGCGAATGGCGAGGCCGGGAGAATGCCATCGTCTGGATCGGCCTGCACGAGCCGGATGAAGTGCTGCTGCACCAGGTTCAGGCCGAGTTCAATCTCCATCCGCTGGCGATCGAGGACGCAGCACAGCCCCACCAGCGCCCGAAACTGGAGATCTATGGGGACGCGATGTTCATCGTCGCCCGGACTGCGCATATGAAGGATGACGAAATCGTCTTCGGCGAAACGCATCTGTTCGTCGGTCGCGGCTATGTCGTCTCCGTTCGCCACGGGGACTCGTCCTCGTACCTTGCGGTGCGGCAACGATGCGAGGCCACGCCCACGGCGCTTGCCCACGGCGAGAATTACATTCTCTATTCCATCCTCGATTTCATCGTCGACAATTACATGCCGGTGATCGAGGTCGTGCAGGAGGAGGTTGAGAAGCTCGAGGATCTGGTGCTGCGCGAACAGCTGGCAAAATCCGACATCGAGCGGCTTTACCTGTTGCGGCGCAAGCTGCTGCGGCTGCGCAACGCCGTGGTGCCGCTGGTCGACGTCTGTCGGCGCTACGAGCATATCGATCTTCCCGGCATGGATCCGACGCTCCAGTCGCTGTTTCGCGATGTGACGGATCACGTGCGCCGGGTCCAGGAGGATATCGACGCGCTGCGCGAGGTCCTCGCTTTCGCCTTCGAGGCCAGCGTGATGATTGGCCAGACGGAGCAGACGGCGATTGCCCGCCAGCTCGCCGCCTGGGCGGCGATTCTCGCCGTCCCCACCGCAATCGCCGGCATCTACGGGATGAATTTCAGCGATATGCCGGAACTGAAATTCCAGTATGGCTATTTCGTCGTGCTAGCCGTCATCGCCTTCTTGTGTCTGTTCCTCTTCACTTTCTTCCGTCGGAGGAAATGGCTCTAGATACGTGAGCGCTGCGGACACGCGGCAGACGGGACGTCTGCATTGGCGAGGCGCGTCAGCACAGCGCCTTCAGCAGTCGATCCCGATGGCTCCCGATATAGTCGATATCGCTGAGATAAAGCCGGGCGTCTCCTGCATTCACGTCCTCGACGAATGTCTCATCTCCGGTTGAGGCGCTCGCCAGCATGAAATCGACGAGCGCCTGAAGGCGCCGGCAGATCGTTTCGGGGAGCTGGAGCCGTTCCTCCGCCGTCGCCCCATAGGCCATGCAGAAGATGTCCGCCCGCCGCAGTTGTTCGTCGAGGTCGAATGGCACATGCGGATTGGCGGGATCGGATAAGGGCGCCCAGCGATAAACCGAATAGGCCAGATCCCATAGGCGCGGCGCAGGATGGGCGGCGTCGAAATCGATGATCCCGACAGCCTCATGCTCTGCCGTGGCGACATTATAGGGCGCATAATCTCCGTGGCATATGATCTCGCACGGCTCTTGCGGCGGCAGCATCCATGTCTGGACCTCGCGATCCCTCTGCAGAAACCCTTGAGATGCCGAATGAAAATCGCGCAGGAGCCGGGCTGCGGAAACCAGCATGCGCTCCGATCCGACAAACGGATCGTTCAGGTCTTCGCAGACACGCCCGGCGACATAGCTGACGACTTCCTGATTTTCGCCGGTTATCTCAATGGGATCAGGTGCTCTCGCAAAGCCGCTGCTCCTCAGATGGCGTAAAAACCGATGCACCGTCGGCGTCCATGCGCCCGATGGTCGGATGACGGTATCGCCGTCGCGCCAGATCTGCGCGGTTCGCCCGCCCTCCAATGGTTTCACTTCGCGATCTCCAAAGATATTCTAGGCGGATTTCAGTCTTTCGATATGGGCCTGAACCGTCGCGCCGAGGTTTGTCTCATGACAGCTCCGGTAGAACGTCACCGTGTCGGAAGGCATTCCGTCGGGGATGGGGACGAAGTCTTCCAGCCGCAGGCCGCTTGAGCTGCCGAGTTGCTGATCCGCCAGCCGGCTTTCGCTCAAACTGCCGACACGATCGGCCAGGGCCTGGAAATAGGCCAGGTTCTCATCGACTGCCGAAGGAGAGTACGTGTGGCCGTGCGCAGGGATGACCAGTCTGGCTTTGAGGTCGCGTATGCGCTCGAGCGAGGAACGGATCAGGCGAAGGTCGCCAGCAGCTCTGCTCCAGACTTCGGGAATGGGGTATTCCACCGCGTCGACGGCCAGGCAGGTGCGAAGTTCGGGAATCCATATGGCGATATGGTCGGGCGTATGTCCTGGCGTATGAATGAGCTCCAGCGTCAGATCGCCGCCGTTGAGGGTCATCGAGCCTGAGAAGGTAATATCGGGACCGATGAGGTCGACGTTCCGAAATCGCGATTCCTGGCTCGCCTTGTCGCTGAGGACTTCTCGTGTGGAAGGGTCGCGCAAACGGTCGAGCGCGGCGGCATGCGCGATAATCGGCGCGCGCCCGGCAATGGCGGCATTTCCCCAGAAATGATCCCAATCCATATGCGAATTGACGACGACCAGCGGACGAGCCTCGGCCCTTTCCTCGAGCAGATCCAGCGCCATCCGGCACAGCTCGGGCGTGCCGAGCGTATCGATCAGGACGTTGAATCTCTCGGTCCGGACGAACACGGCATCCACTTCGTCGCCGACCCGGACGATCACGATGCGCTCGTCGAGTCCGGGGTAGGAGCGCAATTCCACCGATGCATTCACGTCTGGTCGCCTCTGTTGCAATCGCAGTGATCTCATCCGGATATATCAAATCACGTTCGGACGCCTGCTCTTTCAGGGGGAGGCGGGATCTGTGGCGGCTTTCGTCTGATTTGGTTCCTGCTTCACGGGGACGTGTACGTCCCAGCGTTTCATCACAGAGTTCGGCACGGTGACCGTGCATATCGCCATGACGCTCGGCTTCGAGCGGCCAAGACTCTTCGGCGTCCACTGTGTTTCCAGTGGGACCGCACATCGGGGAACCAGCGTCTTCAGATTGGGCTCCAGCACTTCCCATTGCTGATCCCCCCTGGCGTTCTCGTGCGAAATGAAGCGCCTGGCCTCCTCGCGGATTTCGAACAGGCCATGCGTGTGCTCCGTGGAGTGATCGGTCTCGATGCTCCAGGAAGCCAGACCCAAGGCGCAAGCCGACAGGGCTGCGCTAAGTTGTATCGATCGAAGCAATGGTACGTCGTCAGCAGCCAAATGGGTCACCCTCCCGGGAGGCAGAAGACTACCCAAAAACGGCACGAACCTTCAAGGCTTCGCCGCAGTGCGAGCGCCTTGGAACGCGCCCCATCGATCCCGCGCCAACGCGGCCGACGGTATCTGGCGCATCGCGAATTGCCAGTTTTAGTGGAACAACCGCCGCCAAAAAAAGTTTGCCTCTAAACCAACTCGAGGCGGCGGACGATGTTATTCTCTGCGAACCAGGGTGTGTTGAGCACCCCACCCCGGATTTATTATGTCAATCCACTCCTTCTTCAGGGTGTCGATGCGTGGCGCGAGGTTTTCGACCATGCGGCGGAGATGGGCTTCGACCGTGTGCTGACCGCACCTCTCTTCGACCGGGGCGGGGAGCGCAGCGTCTTCGCCTCCCAAGATCTGGATTGCCTCGATCCTCAACTGTCGCTCGGACGCGAGGTCGAGGATGGAGTGGGGCTTCTGGCGGAGGCTGCCCGCAAGAGCGGTGTCGCCTTGATGATGGACTTGATGCTCGACGGCAAAGTCCGGGCTTCCCAAGCGGACTTTCATCCCGTCGACCCCCGGCGCTCGCCATTAGACCCCGAGGACCCGATATCCGCGATGGGCGCAGAGCGCCAATCGCAGCTGTTGGCGGAATGGACTGAACGGCTGCGGTTGCTGACCGAGCTCGGCCTCGCCGGTTACCGGACGCTCGGGATTGATCGCGTCGCGCCGGCGATTTTCAGATCGCTGATTTCGGCAATCCAGGAGAAGGCGGACGCGCAATTTCTCGCCTGGACGCCCGGTACTGATTTTGGCGTGAGGCACGCGGTCAGGGATACAGGCTTCGATGGATGTTTTTCATCGATGGCCTGGTGGGATCTCGACGAGAGATGGTTCATCGAAGAATACCGCGTCCAGGCACCGCTCGGCTGGCAGATCGCTTTTCCGGAGCCGCCATTCGCCCGGCGGATCGCGCACGGAACCGAGAGCCGCGAAGTCCTCGAACGGCGCGCGGTCAGGGCGCTGCGTCTTGCTGCCTCGCTCGGCGGCGGCCTGATGGTTCCGATGGGCTTCGAATATGGTGCAACCACGCCACTCGATCCGACCCATGGGAATGGAGCCGGCTTGCGAGGGATGCGCCATGACCTCGCTTTTGATCTTTCCTCCGAAATTCGCCTTGCAAACAATGAGATCGGCAAGAACCCTCATGCGCGTGCCGCATCGCTGCGGCTGATCCGCAACGCCAATGGCCCGGTCTCGGCACTTCTGCAGTCCGAGGCGGAAGACCTGCGCAGCGCCGAGAATGTACGCTTCATCCTGCTCAATAGGGATCTTCGGAAGAGCGCACCCGCGCCGGTGACGGCCCTTCGCGAAGCGGCTTCCGGTTTTCTTCCCGTCGCGACCGACGGCGCGCCGCTGCGGCTGCGGGCAGGGGAGGCCCGGGTGGTTGAATGTAAGGCGCCGTCGCCGATCACATCCCAGCCGATCCTCGAGATCGAGCAGGCGGTCGCGTCGGCGCGGCTCGCCATCGAAAACATCATGCCGAGGGTCGACGACGGGCGCTTTCCCGTCAAGCGGGTGGTCGGCGACATCGTGGCCGTCGAGGCGGATATAATTGCCGACGGCCACGACCCGCTCGTCGCAGTCCTGCTCTGGCGGCCGGTCGATGCTGCGGACTGGAACGAGACGGAGATGCAACTGGTCGAAAACGACCGCTGGCGCGCCGAATTCCTGCTGGAGCGCACCGGACGCTACGAATTTGCCATCGAGGCATGGAAAAATCCGTTTGCGATCTTTCGTTACGAACTGACGAAGAAGAACGATGCCAGGCTGGACCTGAAGCTCGAACTGCAGGAGGGCCTGAACCTCGTCCGCTCGGCTGAGACGCATGCGGGTGCTGCGCTCCGCACCGAATTGCAGGCCCTCGCCGACAGTCTCGAAAGGGCGTCCGATGTCGAGCGCACGGCGATCCTGCTCGATGCCGGGACATCCGGATTGATGGACAGGGCGGACAGCCGGCCGTTTCGGCTTCGCTCGGAGGCAAGCACCGTCGATGCCGAACGGAAGGCGGCCGCCTTTGCCAGCTGGTATCAGATCTTCCCGCGCTCGCAGAGCGGCGATCCGGACCGGCACGGCACTTTCGACGACGTCATCCCCAGATTGCCCGCCATCCGCGATATGGGCTTCGACGTGCTCTATTTCCCGCCGATTCATCCGATCGGTTCGACCAACCGGAAAGGCCGTAACAACAGCTTGAAAGCCGCACCGGGCGATCCCGGAAGCCCCTATGCCATCGGCTCGGAGGACGGCGGCCACGATGCCATCCATCCCGAGCTCGGCGAGTTCGAGGATTTCCGCCGGCTGGTCGAGGCGGCAAGCCGGCATGGTCTGGAGATCGCTCTCGACCTCGCGATCCAGGCGTCGCCGGATCACCCCTGGCTGAAGGAGCATCCCGGCTGGTTCGACTGGCGTCCCGACGGCACGATCAAATATGCCGAAAACCCGCCGAAGAAATACGAGGATATCGTCAACGTCGATTTCTACACGAAAGACGCGCTGCCTTCGTTATGGGTGGAGCTCAGGGATGTCGTCCAGCTTTGGGTGGATCAGGGCGTCAAGCTGTTTCGCGTCGACAATCCGCACACCAAACCCTTTCCGTTCTGGGAATGGCTGATCGGCGATATCAGGGCGCGTCACCCCGATGTCGTCTTCCTGTCGGAGGCCTTCACCAAGCCGAAGGTCATGTACCGGCTGGCAAAGATCGGCTTCTCCCAGTCCTACACCTACTTCACCTGGCGCAATGCCAAATGGGAGCTCGAGCAATATATGCGAGAGCTGACCGAGACGCCGGCGAAGGAGTTCTTCCGCCCGCATTTCTTCGTCAACACCCATGATATCAATCCGGATTTCCTGCAGAATGCGCCACGTCCGGCCTTCCTGATCCGCGCAGCCCTTGCCGCCACCCTGTCGGGTTTGTGGGGCGTCTATAACGGTTTCGAACTTTGCGAGGGGCGTCCTGACGCTAAACGCAAGGAATATGCCGACAGCGAGAAGTACGAGATCCGTGCCTGGGACTATGACCGGCCGGGCAATATCATTGCCGAAATCAGGACGCTCAACCGCATCCGGACCGAAAACACCGCGCTGCATTCGCATCTCGGGCTGACGCTGCTGAATGCGCGAAATGACAATATCCTGTTTTTCGAGAAGGCAAGCCGTGCCCGCGACAATGTCCTGCTGATCGCCATCAGCCTCGACCCCTACAATTTCCAGCAAAGCGACGTCGAACTGCCGCTCTGGCACTGGTCGCTTGGAGACGGCGGCACGCTGGATGCCGAAGATCTGATCGTCGGGCATCGTTTTAAGTGGACCGGCAAATGGCAGAGCATCGGGTTCAACCCCGAGGTCCTGCCCTATGCGATCTGGCGTATTCGCTCAAGGGAGGCATGAATGGACGCGATGAATGCCGATGGCTCGCACCAGCCGCTGTGGTACAAGGATGCGATCATCTACCAGCTGCACATCAAGTCGTTCTACGACGCCAATGGCGACGGGGTCGGCGATTTTGCCGGCCTGCACCAGAAGCTCGATCACATCGCGGCCCTCGGCGTCAACGCCATCTGGCTGCTGCCGTTCTTTCCCTCTCCGCGCCGCGACGACGGCTATGACATTGCCGATTATGGCAATGTCAGCTCCGATTACGGGACGGTGGAGGATTTCCGCGCCTTCGTCGATGCTGCTCACCAGCGCAATATCCGCGTCATCATCGAGCTCGTCATCAACCACACCTCCGATCAACATCCTTGGTTCCAGCGCGCCCGCCAGGCGCCAGCGGGATCACCGGAGCGCGACTTCTACGTTTGGTCGGATACCGATCAGAAATTTCCGGAAACGCGGATTATTTTCATCGACACGGAAAAATCCAACTGGACATGGGACGCCGTTGCCGGCGCCTATTACTGGCACCGCTTCTATTCCCATCAACCCGACCTGAATTTCGACAGCCCCCTCGTCATGGAGGAATTGCTGAGGGTGATGCGCTTCTGGCTGGAAACCGGCATAGACGGATTTCGTCTCGACGCGATCCCCTACCTCGTCGAGCGCGAGGGAACGATCAACGAAAACTTGCCGGAAACCCATGCAATCCTCAGACGCATTCGCGCCGCTCTCGACGCCACCCATCCCGGCGTGATGCTGCTTGCCGAGGCCAATCAGTGGCCGGAGGACACGCGCGAATATTTCGGGGACGGCGACGAATGCCACATGGCCTTCCACTTCCCGCTGATGCCACGGATGTATATGGCGATCGCCAAGGAGGACCGGTTCCCGATCACCGACATCCTGCGTCAGACGCCGGAGATTCCCGACAACTGCCAATGGGCGATCTTCCTTCGCAACCACGACGAGTTGACGCTCGAAATGGTGACCGACGCCGAGCGGGACTATCTTTGGGAGACCTATGCATCCGACAAGCGCGCCCGCATCAATCTCGGCATAAGGCGGCGCCTGGCGCCGCTGATGGAACGCGACCGCCGGCGGATCGAACTGATGAACGCGTTGCTTCTGTCGATGCCGGGAACGCCGGTGATCTATTATGGCGACGAGATCGGCATGGGGGACAATATCTATCTCGGCGACCGGGATGGGGTGAGGACGCCGATGCAATGGTCTCCGGACCGCAATGGCGGCTTCTCCAGGGTAGACCCGGCGCGTCTCGTCCTGCCGCCGGTCGCCGATCCGCTCTACGGTTTCGAGGCCGTCAACGTCGAGGCGCAGAGCACGGACGCGCATTCGCTGCTGAACTGGACGCGCAAAATGCTGGCGCTGCGCGGCAGGCATCCGGCTTTCGGACGTGGTTCGCTGCGGTTCCTCTCACCGGAGAACCGCAAGATCCTTGCCTATCTCCGGGAATATGAAGACGAGACCCTGCTTTGCGTCGCAAACCTCTCGCGGCTGCCCCAGGCCGTCGAACTCGACCTGTCGAGCTTCGAGGGCCGCGTGCCCATCGAATTGACCGGCATGTCACCCTTCCCGCCGATCGGTCAACTGACCTATCTGCTGACACTGCCGCCCTACGGCTTCTTCTGGTTCCAATTGGAGGCCGATGCCGACCCGCCGGCATGGCGCACCGCGCCGCCGGAGCAGCTTCCAGATCTGGTGACGATGGTCATCCGCCGCGGCCTGCTCGATCTTGTCGATGAACCCAAGCTTGCGCGCGCCCTCAGCACTGAAATCCTGCCTGCCTATCTCGCGAAACGGCGGTGGTTCGGGGCGAAGGACCAGGCGCTTCAGGCAGCACGTCTGATCTCCGCAACCCCGATCCCGTTCGCCGACGGTATCGTCCTCGGTGAATTGGAAGCCGTGCTGCCGAACCATAGCGAATCCTATCAACTGCCGCTGGCGGTCGCCTGGGACGATGCGCAACCCTCCGCGCTGACCCAGCAACTGGCGCTCGGACGGATTCGCCAGGGCAGGCGCGTCGGCTTCCTGACGGATGGATTTGCCGTGGAGGCGATGGCGCGCGGCATCCTGCGCGGACTTCGCGACCGCTCGCGCATCACCGGCCGCACCGGCACCCTCGAATTTCTCGGCACGGAGCGGCTCGATCGCCTTGAAGTCACTGACGACCTTGCGGTCCATTGGCTTTCGGCCGAGCAGTCCAACAGTTCGCTGATCGTCGGCGACCTCGCGATGATCAAGCTGATCAGGCACATCTTTCCGGGTATCCATCCGGAGGTCGAGATGACGCGCTATCTCACCCGCGCCGGCTATGACCACACGGCGCCCCTGCTCGGCGAGGTCGCGCACACCGATTCCAGCGGACGCCGTTCGACCTTGATCATCGTCCAGGGCGCGATCCGCAATCAAGGCGACGCCTGGAACTGGATGTTGAACAATCTGCGCCGTGGGGCAGACGAACTCGTGCTGAACGACCCGGCCGTCCAGCCCGGCGACGACGTCTTCCGGTCGCTGATCAGTTTCGTCGCGATGGTCGGCCTCCGGCTCGGCGAACTGCATGTTGTACTCGCCGGGGAGACCGATGACGAAGGCTTCAGTCCGGTGGTCGCAGGCGACAGCGAGCTCGAGGCGATGAAGAACGCCGTTGCCGGCGAGGTTGCCTATGCCCTGTCGAAACTTGCTGAACGCGAGGAGAATGCCGATCCGGCGATCGACCTGCTCGCAGCACCGCTTCTCAAGCGCCGTTCCGAACTCGCCGAGCTCGCCGCGACGCTGGCGGCGAGCGCCCGGCATACGCTGATGACGCGCACGCATGGCGATTTCCATCTTGGCCAGATCCTCGTCAGCGAGGGCGACGCCGTCATCATCGACTTCGAGGGGGAACCCGCGAAAAACCTGACCGAGCGCCGCGCCAAGACCAACCCGCTGCGCGATGTCGCCGGGCTTTTGAGATCGCTGAGCTATCTCGTGGCCACCGCCCAACTCGATAACGACGCAGTCATCGAACACGAGAACGAAGTCCGGCGCGAGGCGATCGCCCGCTTCGGGCGCCATGCCGAGGAGGCTTTTCTCGATGCCTATTCGCAGGCGGTCTCCGTATCGAAGGAGCTTGATATGCCAGCCAATCAAAGACGGAGGGTTCTCGATGCCTTTCTTCTCGAAAAGGCCGCCTACGAGATCGCCTATGAAGCCCGCAACAGGCCGAAATGGCTTCCGATCCCATTATCCGGCTTTACCGAAATCGTATCCCGTCTGGCGGGGGTGAAGGCATGAATGTTGAACGTTCGGAACTTCTCTCAGGCATCGGACAGGATGCGTTATGGACCCTGATCGAGGGACGTCATGGCGATCCGTTTTCGATCCTCGGTCCCCACGAAAGCGGTGGCATGACGATCGTGCGGGTCTACCTGCCCGGCGCCGAAGCGGTCGATCTCATCGAGGCGGCGAGCGGTCGGGTGGTGACGCCTTTCAGCATCGCCCATCCGTCCGGCCTGTTTGCGGCAGTGGCCGCGTCGAGGACGGGATATCGGCTGCGGATCACCTGGCCGGATGCCGTCCAGATCACCGAGGATCCATACAGTTTCGGCCTGCTGCTGGGAGAACTCGACCTCCATTTGATATCGGAAGGCACCCACTACAGCCTGAGCCGGACGCTCGGCGCTATGGCGATGTCGATCGACGGCATATCAGGGGTCCGCTTTGCCGTGTGGGCTCCGAATGCGCGCCGTGTCTCGGTCGTCGGCGACTTCAATGCCTGGGACGGGCGGCGAAACCCGATGCGGCTGAGACCGTCGGCGGGCGTCTGGGAACTGTTCGTTCCGCGCCTCGCCCCCGGCGAAAGATACAAGTTCGAGATCGTCGACGCGCAGGGGACCTGCCTGCCGCAGAAGGCCGATCCGGTGGCAAGGGCGAGCGAGGCCGCCCCGTCGACCGCATCCATCGTCGCATCGTCGACGCCGTTTCGATGGAGCGATGACGGCTGGATGAAGGGCCGATCCCTGCAAGACAGACTGGAGGGCGCAGTCTCCGTCTACGAGGTGCACGCCGGCTCCTGGCTTCGCGATCAAAAGGATGGCAACAGGTCACTCGACTGGGTCGAGCTCAGCCAGCGGCTCGTTCCCTATGCCCGCGACATGGGTTTTACCCATATCGAGCTCCTCCCGATCATGGAGCATCCCTTCGGCGGCTCCTGGGGTTATCAGCCGCTCGGCCTGTTTGCGCCCACCGGCCGATACGGAACGCCTGAGGATCTCGCCTATTTCGTCGACCGGTGCCATGGCGCCGGGCTCGGCGTCATCCTCGACTGGGTGCCGGCCCATTTTCCCACAGACGTCTGGGGGCTTGCTCGCTTCGACGGCAGCGCGCTCTACGAGCACGAAGATCCGCGCGAAGGCTTTCACCGCGACTGGAACACGCTGATCTACAATCTCGGCCGCAACGAGGTGAAAGGGTTCCTGATCGCCAGCGCGCTCGAATGGCTCGAGCGTTACCACATCGACGGTTTGCGGGTGGATGCCGTTGCCTCGATGCTTTACCGCGACTACAGCCGCAACGAGGGCGAGTGGATTCCCAACCAATATGGCGGTCGCGAAAACCTGGAAGCGGTCGAATTCTTCAAGCACCTGAATAGCATCATCCACGAGCGCTGCCCGCACGCGATGATGATCGCCGAGGAATCGACGGCCTGGCCCGGAGTGACGAAACCGCCGGAGCAGGGAGGACTCGGATTCGACATTAAATGGAACATGGGCTGGATGCATGACAGCCTGAGCTACATCGAGAAGGATCCGGTCTACCGGAGCTATCACCACGGTACGATGACTTTCGGGATGATCTATGCCTATTCCGAGCGCTTCATGCTGCCGATTTCCCATGACGAGGTCGTCTACGGAAAGGGCTCGCTGCTGACCAAGATGCCGGGCGACGAATGGCAGAAATTCGCCAATCTGCGCAGCTATCTTGCCTTCATGTGGGGCCATCCCGGCAAAAAGCTTCTGTTCATGGGCAGCGAAATCGCCCAGCCGGGCGAGTGGAACCATGACGGTTCGGTGACCTGGGATGTGTTGGACCGGCCCCAGCATGTCGGGATCCAGCGGCTGGTGCGGGATCTGAACAGCCTTTACGGGCAAGAGCCGGCATTGCAGTTTGGCGACTTTCACCCGGAGGGCTTCGAATGGGCGGCAGCCGACGACGCCGTCAATTCCGTTCTCGGGATGCTCCGTTACGCGCTCGCCCGCGCTTCGTCGTTCCTGGTCGTGTCGAATTTCACGCCGGTGCCGCGTTACGGTTACAGGATCGGTGTGCCGAGCGACGGTGTGTGGATCGAACGGATAACGACCGATGCACCGGAATATGGCGGCTCGGGTCTGGTCAATGGCGCGGTGTCGACTGAACCCGTGGCGGCCCACGGCAGGCCCGTCTCCCTGTCGCTGACGCTGCCGCCGCTGTCGACGATCTTTCTGCAGGGGCCGTCGCCTTGACGAGGTCTCAGTCCCTTGCGGCTTCGCGGTCGTTTGGCATCATTCGGCGTGCGGAGCCGCATGAATGAAAGGCCAGGGGCTCGCCTCGGATCCCTTCTCGACGGGAACCTCGATGAGAACGGGTTCGTCGAGTGATAGGGCTTTCTCGAGCGCGTCTTTCAATGCGCCGGGGCTCGTCACCCTGAACGCGCGAATGCCGAAGCTTTCGCCAAGGGCGACGAAATCCGGATTGGTGAGGTCTGAGCCAAGATAGCGGCCCTTATACGCCTGCTTCTGGTCGCGCAGCACGTTGCCAAAGGCAGAATTGTTGAAGACGACAGCGATGACATTGATCTTGTGCTGGACGGCTGTGGCAAGTTCCTGAACGCCGAACAGGAAGCCGCCATCGCCGGAAATGGAAATAACGGCTTTGTCGGGATGAGCGACCTTGACGCCCAAGGCCGTGTTGAAGCCGAAACCCAGATTGTCCTGATAACCGCATGTGACGTATTGGCGAGGGCCATAGACCGGGAATGCAAATCGGGCGGTAAAGCCCATCTGGCAGATTTCCTCGACGAAGAAGCCGTCCCTTGGCAGAGCTTCGCGGATGGCATCGAGATAGGCGAGCTGCGGCTGCACTGCCGAGAAGCGAGACCTGGCCTCTGCGTTGAGTTCGGCAAATTCGCGTGTGCGATCCTCGCGGCTGGAACCTGCCACGGCATCGAGCAGAGCCTGTGCTCCCGCCTTGGCATCCGAGACGATGCCGACATCGGGCTTGAGGCGGACCATTTCGGTCGGATCGATATCGATGCGGATGACCTTGAGACCTTTGGGCAGCCACTTCCATCGCATGAACTGCAATTCGAGCCGGCTGCCGATGCCGATCAGGACGTCCACCTTCTTCCAGTATTCGTAGGCGGCGACGAAATTCAGATAGTTCGGATGGTCGTCGGCGACGATGCCCTTGCCGGAGCGATGGGCGGTGACGGGGGCCTGCAGCAGTTCTGCAAGTGCTGCGATCTCGGCGCCGGCATCTGCCGCACCGCCGCCGACCATGATCATCGGGTTCTTGGCACCTGAAATCAGTGCCGCTGCGGCGGCGATCGCATCGGGGTTCACGACCGGAGAAAGCGCTCTCGAACCGACGGGAAGGTCGATTTCAGGGCCGGATTGTCCAAACACGTCCCATGGCGCTTCGACCGCCGCCGGACCCTGGCGGCCGGAGAGCATTTTACTGACGACCCCGGCCATGACTGGACCGGTTTCGGACTGGTGATTGATGCGTTCCGCCGTCTTGGTGATTCCGCGCATCGTGGCGAGCTGATCCGGCAATTCGTGCAACTGCCCTCTGCCTTGACCGATCAAATGGGACATGATGTTGCCGGTAATGCAAAGCACTGGCGCGTTGGCGCCATAAGCGGTGCAGAGAGCTGCGCCGGAATTGAGGACGCCCGGCCCAGGCACGACGGTATAGGCGCCGATCCGACCGGTGGACTTGGCATAGCCGTAAGCCATGTAGCCGGCGCCCTGCTCGTGCCGGGTGTGAATGAACCGAACCTTATCGCCGGCGCCGTAAAGGGCATCGTTGAAATCATACATGTGGGCGCCGGGGATGCCGAAGACCGTGTCGATCCCATGGGCGACGAGGGAACGGGTCATCGCCTGACCGGTCGTTTCTTTCCTGCTCATCTGAAGACTCCAATGCGGGCGTTCGGCTAGGCGACCGTCGATGATTTCAGGCAGCCTTCGGCTCGAAGCGCCGCGACAATGGCGCCGGCGTCGGCCGGCTGCATGCCGGCAAGGTTCATGCGCCCGGAATCCGCCATGTAGATACCGTGGCTCGCTCTGAGCGCTACGGCCGTATCCTTCGACATGGCGAGATTGGAGAACAGACCGCGCTGCCGGGCGATGAAGGCCAGATCAGGGGAGGCGGCGGCGAGCGCTGCCCGGTTGCCGTTGACACGCTGGCACATCTCTTCGAGCTCGGCGCACCACATGGCCGTCATCTCGGCGCTCTCGAGAATGGTCCTGACGATGGCGGCGCCATGGTCGGGCGGCATGGACCAGTTCACACGGGCAAGTGCCGCCATGTTGCTTTCGGCTTTCCTCAGGTCATCTCCATTGCGGGCCATGACATAGAGCGCGCCGACACGCTCGCGATAGAGACCGAAATTCTTGTCGCAGGAATAGGCGATCAGCGCCTCATCGACTGCGTCGAGGACCATGCGTGCTGGCGCAGCGTCCTGTTCGAGGCCGTCGCCAAGCCCCTGATAGGCGAGATCGATGAACGGCACCAGCCGATGCGCGACAAGGAGCTCGGTAATCTCTAGCCACTGTTCCATGGTGAAGTCGATACCGGTCGGATTATGGCAGCAACCGTGAAGGAGAACGACGTCGCCTTCCCGAGCGGAAGACAAGGCGTCGATCACGCTTTCGAATATCACCTGCTGCGACGCCAAGTCGACGAAGGCGTACTCCTTTACCGGCAAGCGCGCCGAGCTGAAGATCGGCGCATGATTTGGCCAGCTTGGCGTCCCGAGCAGAACCTTCGCCGATGGATTTGCCGCCTGGATAAGCTCGGCCCCGAGACGCAAGGCGCCGCTTCCACCGGGTGTCTGAATGCCGACGAGGCGTTGCGTAAACGTCGGCGATTTTCCGAAGATGATGGGCTGCAGCAGGCGCACGAATTGCAGGTCGCCTTCCGGCCCGAGATATTTCTTGCTGTCCTGGGTCTCCAGGAGAAACTGTTCCGCCGCTTTGACGGCACGCATCACCGGCGTGCGTCCCATGGCGTCACGATAGACGCCGACGCCAAGGTCGATTTTTCCGGGGCGATCGTCGGCCTGGAAGGCCTTGATGAGTGCAAGCAGGCTGTCGGCCGGCCGACTGTTCAGTTCGTCAAACACAAGTCCACCTCGTTTCTTGAATTCTGGCTCGCAGACTAGCTGAACTTTCACGACGAATTTCTGCGATTATCTCCCTGAAACCGCGCCATCATGCAGACAATCGGCGCGATATGGCTATGATGTGCAGAAATTCACCGTTCGAGGAGGGCGGCCATGCTTGATCCATTCGATATCAAATTGCTTGCCGCCCTCCAGCAAAACAGCGAGGTGACGCAGAGCGAGCTGTCTCAGAAGGTCAATCTCTCTGCGACCCAATGCGCTCGCCGTTTGGAAAGGCTGCGCAACGAGCAATATATCCAGAGTGTCGTCGCCATCCTCAATCCCGTGAAACTGGGTTTTACTGTCGTTGCCCATACGCTCGTCAGCTTGAGAGCACATACGGAAGGCGGCAACGAGCGGCTTCATCGCTTCATCGAGACCGCGCCGGAGATCCTGGAGTGTTATTCGCAGACCGGCGACGCCGACTTTCTGATGAAGGTCATGACGCGCGACCTCGAACATCTCAGCCAGTTTCTCGAAAGAATGATCCGGGTCACCGACAATCTGGCGTCGGTCAAGTCAAGCATCGTCCTCAAGACACTGAAAAAGACGACCGCTTTGCCGCTGCAGATCGTGACCTGAGCCGCTCTCACCTGAGATAATGGATATGCGGGCGCGAGTGATTGGGTGAGGCTTCGATGCGGGCTTCGACGGAGAAGACGTCGCGCAGAAGGGCCTCGCTCAATACGTCCTGCGGTGCGCCGGTGGCGACGATCCTGCCCTGCTGCATGATGATCAGCTGGTCGCAGAACATGGCGGCATGGTTGAGATCGTGCAAAGCGACGATGCTGGTGATCGGCAGGCCGGAGACGAGCCGCATCAGGCCGATCTGGTGCTGGATGTCGAGATGGTTCGTCGGCTCGTCGAGGATCAGCTCCTGCGGCGACTGAGCGAGTGCCCTTGCGATATGGGTGCGCTGCTTTTCGCCGCCCGAGAGATTCTGCCAGCGATCGTCGCGTTTCTCCGCCATGCCGGCGCGCGCGAGCGCACTTTCGACCGCCTCTTCGTCGGCCTTGGTCCAGCCCGAGAACATCGACCGGTGCGGAAACCTTCCGAGCTTGACGACGTCGACCACCTTCAGATTGGCATTCGTCGTGGCATGCTGCTCGACAAAGGCGATGCGCCGGGCGATCGAGCGGCGGCTGATCGTGCCGATATCGCTGCGGTCGAGCGTGACGCGGCCGGCATGCGGCCGCTTCAGGCCGGCGAGAAGCCTGAGCAGCGAGGTCTTGCCCGAGCCGTTCGGCCCGAGCAGGCCGAGCATCCGGCCGGGCTGCGCCTCCAGGGAGACGCCGTCCAGAATGGTCTTCCTGCCAATTTTCCAGGTGAGGTTGTCGGCCTTGATGCTCATGTCGCGCGCTGGAACCGGTAGAGGATGAGGGAGAAGAAGGGAACGCCGACCAGAGCCGTGACGACGCCGATCGGCAGGATCTGGTTGGGAATGAGGGCGCGCGCGGCGATGTCGGCGAGCACCATGAAAATCGCCCCTGTTATGGCGCAGGCCGGCAGCAGCCGGATATGGAGCGGTCCGACGACAAAGCGGGCGACATGCGGCACGACGAGGCCGACGAAGCCGATGGAGCCAACCATACTGACGATCGTCGCCGTCATCATTGCGGTCAGCGCGAAGAGCACCATGCGGGCGCGGCCGACATTGACGCCGAGCGAGGATGCCGCCTCGTCGCCGAAAGCGAAGGCGTCGAGCACGCGCGCATAGAACAGACAGGCGGCGAGGCCGAACCCGACGACGATCGAAACCAGCGCGAATTCCGGCCAGCGCACGCCGCCAAAACTGCCGAGCAGCCAAAACATGACGTCGCGGGCCTGCTGCGCATTGGCCGAGGTGGTGACGATATAGGAGGTCGAGGCGTTGAAGAGCTGCGATGCGGCCACGCCAGCGAGAATGGTGCGGTCCGCGCCGCCGCGCGTGCCGTTCGACAACAGTGCGACGAAGAAGAAGGCCGCGAAGGCCCCTGCAAAGGCGCCGGCCGATAGCGATACCGCGCCCGAGCCGACGCCCAAGATGACGATCGCGACGGCGCCGGTGGAGGCGCCGGCGGAGATGCCGAGCACATAGGGTTCGGCAAGCGGATTGCGCAGCAGCGACTGCATGATCGCGCCCGACAGCGCAAGGCCCGCGCCGCAGAAGGCGGCGACGAGCGCGCGGCTCAGGCGATAATCCCAGATGACGGTCTCGTGGATGCGGTTCAGTTCGACCGCGGTCCATCCGAGCCGGTTGGTGACGGCCGAAAAAGTGGTCGCCAGCGGGATCGGCAGGTCGCCGATGCCGACGCTGACGCCGACGGCGACAGCGATGAGGCAGAGGGAGGCGAGCAGCAGTGCGGTGGCCGCTCCCAGCTGCCGGAAGAGACTGCCCGCTTCCGTCACTTCAGCAGACCGAGAGCCTTCAGCTGCTCGGCCACCTGCTCGGCGCCGTAGATCGTGCGGATGGTCGGGTTCATCGCCTGGCCGTCCATGACGACGATCGCCTTGTTCTTGACGGCTGGGGTCTGGCTGACGGCCGGGTCGGTGTTCAGGAACTTGATCTTGGCCTCCGGCTTGTCGAGTTCCCAACGGTTACGGTCGAGGCTGGCCACGACGATCACGTCAGGATTGGCGGCGATGATGCCTTCCCAACCGATCGTCGGCCATTCGGCTTCCGCTGATATCGCATTATGCCCGCCGAGCAGGTCGGCGATGAAGCCGGAGGCGCTGTTCTTGCCGCCGACATAGGCATCGGCCGACGGGCTGGGACTGGAGAACCAGAAGACATAGGACAGGTTCACGCCGTCCTTGGAAACGCCGGAGCGAAGCTTGGCCTCACGCGCCTTGAAGTCGGCGATCAGCGCCTGGCCGCGGTCGGCGACGTCGAAAATCTCAGAGAGTTCGTCGATCTCCTTGTAGAGAAGATCCATGTTCCACAGCTCGCCGCGGCTGCCGTACTGGTCCTTGACGTCCTTGGTGCTGAGGCAGGTGCTGGGCGAGAGATAGGTGGCGACACCGACCTTGTCGAAATCGTCGCGCTTGGCGACCTTGCTGTTCGGCCCGACCAGGCTCGGCAAGGCCACCGCCACGAAGTCGGGATTTTCGGCGAGGATCGACTCGAAGGTCGGCATTTCGACGGTCAGGAGCTTGACCTTGGCATTGGCCTCGGCGAGCTGCGGCAGGACCTTGCTCGGCCAGAAGGCGGTGCCGACCATCTTGTCCTGGAGGCCGAGCAACAGCAGGATTTCCGCGCTGTTCTGGCCGAGGCCGATCGCCCGCTCGGGCGCCTTCTTGAAAGTTACCTCAGCACCGCGGTTTTCCAGCGTCAACGGGTAGGTCGTCGAACCGGCCAAAGATGGATTTGCGGCAAAGCCGATCAGGGCGGAAAGGCCGCAGGCGGCCAGAATTGATTTGAGGCTGGTCACGAAGAAATCCCCGGTGCGTGAGTGTATGCGGCCGGGGTATAGCCTTGGGAGTAGCCAGAAAACAAGACAGAATAAATCAACTTATCGCAAAATTCGAGAGCAGAGCACATGCGCCGGGGCAACGCCGGTTCCTCAGGTTACCTCGCTCGTTTCGATGCGCGCGGTCTTGCGGGTGGCGTGGAGGAAGGCTCCAACGAAGGCGATCGCGAACAGAAGAACGATGGTCGGAGCGGGTGCGCTATCGATGAAGAAGGAAAGATAGACGCCGGCAAAGGCCATGACCACCGCGATTGCGACCGACAGAGCGAGCATCGCACTGAATCGGCGCGTCAGCAGATAAGCGATGGAGCCTGGTGCGATCAGCAGCGAAATGGCGAGAATAATCCCGACCGACCGGAGTGCAGCCACGATCGTCAAGGAGAGCAGGCAGAGCAGGCCATAGTGAAGGAGATTCACCCTCAGTCCGACCGCTCTGGCCTGCGCCGGATCGAACGCATGCAGCAGCAGGTCACGCCACTTGACGGCGATGATGGTGGCCGTCAGCATCGCAACGGCTCCCGTCTCCACGATGTCGGGAAACCCGATGCCGAGCATGTCCCCGAAGAGGATGTGGTCGAGATGCACCTCGGACTGGATCTTCACATAGAGAACCAGGCCGAACCCGAACATGCCCGAAAACACGATGCCCATCACCGTGTCCTGCTTGATGCGGCTGTTATCCTTGAGGAAACCGGTGGCAAGCGCACAGACCATCCCGGCTGCAAAGGCGCCGATGGCGAAGGGAAAGCCCGCGATATAGGCAATGACCACGCCCGGGAATACGGCATGGCTCATGGCGTCTCCCATGAGCGCCCAGCCCTTGAGCACAAGGAAGCAGGAGAGCAGCGCCGTCGGGATGGCGATCAGCACCGAGATGATCAGGGCGTTGATCATGAAATCGAACTGGAACGGCGCCAGCAGGGCGGTGAGACCATTCATGGGGATACCTCCAGAGCTTGTGCGGCTCTGCGCCGGCTTACCAGCATTCCGTGCTTCGGCGCCAGGAAGAAGGCGGCAAGGAAGATCAGCGTCTGGAGGACGATGATGATGCCACCGGTCGCGCCGTCGAGGAAATAGCTCACATAGGCGCCGATGAAGCTGGTCGCTGCCCCGATCGCCACGGCGATGACGAGCAGCCGCGGGAAGCGATCCGTCAGCAGGTAAGCCGTCGCGCCCGGCGTCACCACCATGCAGATGACGAGAAAGGCGCCGACGGTCTGGAGTGCCGCGACCGTCGATGCCGACAGCAGCGTGAAGAACATGATCTTGAGCCGCGTCGGGTTAAGTCCGATTGAACGGGCATGGGTCTCGTCGAAGAAAACGACCATCAGGTCCTTCCATTTCACCAGCAGGATGGCGAGCGAAACGAAACCGATGATGGCAAGCTGGAGCGTGTCTTCGGGCGTGATCGCGAGGATATTGCCGAGCACGATCGTCTGGATGTTCACGGCAGTCGGCCTGAGCGATACCATGAACAGGCCAAGCCCGAAGAATGAGGAGAAGATCAGGCCGATGATGGCGTCCTCCTTCAGCTTGGTGCGCTGGTTGAGGAAGAGCATCGCTGCGGCAGCCAGGCCGCCGGAGAAGAAAGCGCCGATCGAGAAGGGAAGTCCGATCATGTAGGCGCCGGCGACACCCGGCACGATGGAATGGGAAAGTGCGTCGCCAATCAGCGACCAGCCCTTGAGCATCAGGTAACAGGAGAGGAAGGCGCAGACACCGCCGACAAGAGCCGATACCCACATGGCGTTCAGCATGTAGTCATAGGTGAAGGGTTCGAGAATGCCGGCCATCAGGCTTGTCCATCGCTTTTGTTCGCCGGGGCCGGCGCGAGCAGCTTGCCCTCCCGCAGGACCAGCGGCCGCTCGTCGTCAGTGAGGATGCCGACGGGATATGGCTTGCCGCCGGAGCCATTCAACACGAGATGGCGAAGCACGCCGCCGAAGGTTCTTTCGAGATTTTCCTGCGTAAAGGTCTCGTCTGTCGGTCCGTAGGACAATACGGTGCCTTTGATCAGCACCGTGCGGTCGCAGAATTCCGGCACGCTGCCGAGATTGTGCGTCGAGACCAGCATCACCCGGCCTTCGTCGCGCAGCGAGCGGAGCAACTTGACGATGGCCTCTTCGGTCTTGACATCGACACCGGTGAAAGGCTCGTCGAGCAGGATGACGCGACCGTCCTGCGCCAGCGCCCGAGCGAGGAAGACGCGTTTCTTCTGGCCGCCGGACAGCTCGCCGATCTGACGCTTGCGGTATTCGCTCATGTTGACGCGGGCGAGCGCCTTGGACACGGCTTCGTGGTCGGCCGCCTTCGGTATTCGCATCATCCCCATGTGGCCGTAGCGCCCCATCATGACGACGTCCTCGACCAGCACCGGAAAATTCCAGTCGACTTCTTCCGATTGCGGCACATAGGCGACGAGATTTTTCCGCAGCGCTTGTTCGACCGGCATGCCGAGCACCGAAATCTCGCCCCTGGCCAGACGCACGAAGCCCATGATCGCCTTGAACAGGGTCGACTTGCCGGAACCGTTGACACCGACGAGCGCGGTGATGGTGCCAGTGGGTGTCTGGAAGCTGGCGTCGCGCAGCGCCGTGTGGCCGTTGCGATAGGTGACCGTGGCATCCCTCACGGAAATGCCGGCCCCCACATCCGAAGATGCGGGGGAAACCGGGGAGACGATCGCATTCATTGCGACAGGCCTTCGGCTAGGCCCTTGACGACAGTGTCGGAGGTCACGCGCAACAGATCGATATAGGTCGGCGTGGGACCGTCGGCGTCGCTTAAGGAGTCGACATAGAGAACACCGCCATACCGGGCGCCGGTCTCGCGGGCGACCTGGCGGGCCGGCTTGTCCGACACCGTGCTCTCGCTGAACACGGCAGGGATCTTATTGGCCCTGACGGCATCGACGACTTTGCGGACCTGTTGTGGCGTGCCCTGCTGATCGGCATTGATCGGCCACAGATAGAGCTCCTTCAAGCCGAAGTCGCGGGCGAGATAAGAGAATGCGCCTTCGCTCGACACCAGCCAGCGCTTGTCCTCGGGAATGGTATCGAGCTTCTCGCGGATCGGCGCGATGGTCGCCTCGATCTCCTTCTTGTAGGCCTCGGCATTGGCCTTGTAGATCTCGGCGTTCTTCGGGTCGTATTTGACGAAGGCGTCGCGGATGTTGTCGACATAGATGATCGCATTCTTCGGCGACATCCAGGCATGCGGATTGGGTTTGCCGCTATAGGGACCTTCGCTGATGCCCATCGGCTCGACGCCGGTCGAGACTACGACGTCGGGAACATCCTTGAGATTCCGATAGAATTTCTGGAACCATAGCTCGAGGTTGAGTCCGTTCGACAGGAGGATCTGCGCGCCCTGCGCCCGCTGGATATCGCCGGGCGTCGGCTGATACTCATGGATCTCGGCGCCCGGCTTGGTGATCGATTCCACGATCGCCGCATCACCGGCCACGTTCTTGGCCATGTCGGCAATAACGGTGAAGGTGGTGACGGCTTTGAACTTCTCCTGCGCGGCGGCACTGCCAGCCATCACGCCGAGTGCGGCGATGGCCGCCAGCCCGGTTACGACCCGGCGTCTCATTCGACTAAGCATGAACTTTCCTCTCTCTTTGCGTCATCCATCGTTTCCCGATCTCGCCTTGGCGCAGCGTCGACCGCAATCAGTCCGCTGATGCAAATGCGACGCATTGGCAATTGCTGCTGATAAGCCTGCCCCTATCTATTCTGCAATTGCGACTGATTTGCAACAAGGATTTTCGAGAAAGGAGTGGAACGAGAATTGTTCCCGCCGACACGCGTCGAACAAGGCGTTGGTTTCTATCGCGGATCTATAGAGGAACAGACCGAGCCGGTTGCAACCGCTCGACTGATTTCAGACCATCTAAGCCTGCCACTGAGGCGCGGAGCAGGGACCGCGACTTGCCATAGGATTCGAGGCTTCGAACATGGTCATCAGCTCATCTTTCCCACGAGCTTGGCATAATCCGAAAACGTCAATTGTTCGCCTCGCCCGCTTGCCTCCTCGGCGAGTTGCAGCACCCGTATGGGAAACAGGATCGCGGCGCGGTTGGCATCCGAGAGCTCATGGTCGTCGTCGTCCTCGATGGCCTTCTTGGCTTTCGAGAGCGCGGCATTGAGTTCCTGACGGGTGAGCAGGTCCTTCTCGACGATTGCGTCGCATATCGACGCCATTGCCATGATCAGGCCCTTGAGCTGAAGGTTGGCCGTATTCATGAGAGCTCCGAGGAAACGAGGGGCCACTTGATGACGCTCCGGCGCGTCGCCGATTGCGCCGGGACATTGCTACGTCAGTCCGGTTGAACCGGCCGGATCGTGTCGACGGTAACTTCACCGTCGACGATCCCGCGCGTGACATCGCGCCGGTTCCGATCGATCTCGATGACGGTGTAGAGCTTGTCGTCCCGAAAGGCGCTCGCATTGACGGTTGTGACATCCTCGGCGGGCGCCGCATCCACTTCCATGAAGTCGAGCTCACGAGCCGCAGCGACGATCCTGGCGTCGCCCGCCGTCCTGGCGGCGACGACGACAATACCGTGCCCCGGGGAATTGTCCCATCGCGGATCGTCAGGCGCCGCGACGGGCTCCAATCGGTAGATGTTGAGCATTTCGCCGCCAGCGCCGGCCGCCGCCTGCGCAGCCGCGTCCTCGATTTGCGCCTGGCTCTCGACCGACTTTCCAAACGTGTTCGGGTTGGTCGCGTTGTTGATCTCTTCCTTGCCTGTTCTCGAGACGTTCGACATGTCGCTCTCCATTCGGGGTGGAAACGACGGCCGGCGGGAAACTGTTCCCGCGCAGGCGAAGTTTACGGCTGACGGCAGGACATATCGGTCTGTACAACCGCGCGGTCCGGCCATACCCTTTTTCCACTCGAGCACTAAATTATCTCCAGTCGAACAGGGGGGATTTTCGTGAGTAATCAAGCCAGTGAATTTTCGCGGGATAGCGTCACGCCGGACAGCATCAATGGGCACGACCACAAGACGATGGCGTTCGACGACGCCAGCGCGCTTCTGGAGGTCCTTGTCGCAGTCAGGCGCGGCGATTTTTCCGTGCGGATGCGGTCGGATCTCACAGGCGTCACCGGCAAGGTCGCCGACGCTCTCAACGACATCATTGCCGCCAATCAACGCATGGCCCAGCAGCTCGAGCATGTGGGTCAGGTCGTCGGCCGGGACGGGCGAACGAGCACGCGCGTGCGCTTCGGCCTGTCTGATGGTTCCTGGTCCGAGATGGAAGGATCGATCAACGGCCTGATCGACGATCTCCTGTGGCCGACGACGGCCGTGACCCGGACGATCACGGCCGTTGCTAAGGGCGACCTGTTGCAGACCGTGCCGCTTGATGTCGACGGGCGGGCGCTCAAAGGCGAATTCCTGCGCTCGGCCGATATCGTCAACACGATGATCAAGCAGCTGAGCGTCTTCACATCGGAAGTGACGCGCGTTGCCCGTGAGGTCGGCACGGACGGAAAGCTCGGCGGACAGGCGCAGGTGCCCGAAGTGACGGGTGTCTGGAAGGACCTCACCGAAAGCGTGAACTCGATGGCGTCGAACCTGACGGCGCAGGTGCGCAACATCGCTGAGGTGACGATCGCCGTTGCCAATGGCGACCTCTCCAAGAAGATCACCGTCGACGTGCGCGGCGAAATCCTGCAACTGAAAGAAGCGATCAACACGATGGTCGACCAGCTCAGGTCCTTCGCCTCGGAGGTGACGCGCGTCGCCCGCGAAGTCGGCACCGAAGGCAAGCTTGGCGGACAGGCGCTGGTGCCGGGTGTGGCCGGCACCTGGAAGGATCTGACCGACAGCGTCAACGCCATGTGCGGCAACCTCACAGCCCAGGTGCGTAACATCGCCCAGGTGACCACTGCCGTGGCGCGCGGCGACCTGTCGCGCAAGATCACCGTCGACGTCTCGGGTGAAATCCTGGAACTGAAGGAAACCATCAACACGATGGTCGACCAGCTCAACGGCTTTGCCGGCGAAGTGACGCGTGTGGCGCGTGAAGTCGGCACCGAGGGGCGGCTCGGCGGCCAGGCGCAGGTGCCGGGCGTGGCCGGCACCTGGAAGGACTTGACCGACAACGTCAATTCCATGGCCTCGAACCTGACGGCACAGGTGCGCAACATTGCCGAGGTCTCGACCGCGATCGCCAATGGCGACCTGTCGAAGAAGATCACCGTGACGGTGTCAGGCGAAATCCTCGAGCTGAAGGAGACCATCAACACGATGGTCGATCAGCTGAACGCCTTCGCTTCGGAAGTGACGCGTGTGGCCCGCGAAGTGGGTACGGAAGGCCGGCTCGGGGGCCAGGCCAATGTGCGCGGCGTCGCCGGCACCTGGAAGGATCTGACCGAAAACGTCAACTCGATGGGCGGCAACCTGACGGCGCAGGTCCGCAACATCGCCGAGGTCTCGACCGCGATCGCCAATGGCGATCTGTCGAAGAAGATCACCGTCGACGTGAAGGGCGAGATTCTCGAATTGAAGGAAACCATCAATACGATGGTCGACCAGCTGAACGCCTTCGCTTCGGAAGTGACACGTGTGGCCCGCGAAGTGGGAACGGAAGGGCGACTTGGCGGCCAGGCCAATGTGCGCGGCGTCGCCGGCACCTGGAAGGATCTGACCGACAGCGTCAATTCCATGGCCTCCAACCTGACGGGGCAGGTGCGCAACATCGCCGAAGTCGCGACCGCCGTCGCCCAGGGAGACCTTTCCAAGAAGATCACCGTCACCGTGTCGGGGGAAATCCTCGAACTGAAGGAGACCATCAACACCATGGTCGACCAGCTCAACGGCTTTGCCGGCGAGGTGACGCGTGTGGCGCGCGAAGTCGGCACGGAAGGGCGGCTTGGCGGCCAGGCGAACGTGCTTGGCGTCGCCGGCACCTGGAAAGACCTGACCGACAGCGTCAATTCCATGGCGGGCAATCTGACGGCACAGGTGCGCAACATTGCCGAAGTCTCGACCGCGATCGCCAATGGCGACCTGTCGAAGAAAATCACGGTGTCGGTCTCGGGGGAAATCCTCGAGCTCAAGGAAACGCTGAACACCATGGTCGATCAGTTGAACCGGTTTGCCTCCGAAGTCACGCGCGTCGCGCGCGAGGTCGGCACCGAAGGCAAGCTTGGCGGTCAGGCGCAGGTGCCGGGCGTCGCCGGCACCTGGAAGGACCTCACCGAAAACGTCAATTCCATGGCCTCCAACCTCACCGGCCAGGTGCGCAACATCGCCGAAGTCACGACCGCCGTGGCGCGCGGCGACCTGTCGCGCAAGATCACCGTCGACGTGAAAGGGGAAATCCTCGAACTGAAGAATACCATCAACACGATGGTCGATCAGCTGAACGCCTTCGCCGGCGAAGTGACGCGTGTGGCGCGCGAAGTCGGCACCGAAGGCAAGCTTGGCGGCCAGGCGCAGGTCTCCGGTGTCGCCGGCACCTGGAAAGACCTGACCGACAGCGTCAACTCCATGGCCGGCAACCTGACGGCGCAGGTGCGCAACATCGCCGAGGTGGCGACCGCAATCGCCAATGGCGACCTGTCGCGCAAGATCACCGTCGACGTGCGCGGCGAAATCCTGCTCCTGAAGGATACTTTGAATACCATGGTCGATCAGCTTCGCTCCTTTGCCGGCGAAGTGACGCGTGTCGCCCGCGAAGTCGGTACCGATGGCAGGCTCGGCGGGCAGGCCGTCGTTCCCGGCGTCGCCGGCACCTGGAAGGACCTCACCGACAACGTCAACCTGCTTGCCGCCAATCTGACGACCCAGGTTCGAAACATCGCCGAAGTGACGACGGCCGTGGCGCGCGGCGACCTGTCGCGCAAGATCACCGTCGACGTGAAGGGGGAAATTCTCGAACTGAAGAACACCATCAATACGATGGTGGACCAGCTCAATGCTTTCGCCGGCGAAGTGACGCGTGTTGCCCGCGAGGTTGGCACCGAAGGCAAGCTTGGCGGCCAGGCGCAGGTGCCGGGTGTCGCCGGCACCTGGAAGGACCTGACCGACACCGTCAACGTCATGGCCGCCAACCTGACCGAGCAGGTCCGCGGCATCGTCAAGGTGGTGACGGCGGTGGCGAACGGCGACCTCAAGCAGAATCTCACCGTCGCATCCAAGGGCGAGGTGGCCGCCCTTGCCGAAACCATCAACAACATGACCAACACGCTTGCGACCTTTGCCGATCAGGTGACCACGGTGGCGCGCGAGGTCGGCGTGGAAGGCCGCCTCGGCGGTCAGGCGAATGTTCCGGGCACCGCAGGCACCTGGAAGGACTTGACCGGCAACGTCAACCTGCTGGCCGCCAACCTGACGACGCAGGTGCGCGCCATTGCCGAAGTGGCGACCGCCGTCACCAAGGGCGACCTGACGCGCTCGATCAAGGTCGACGCGCGTGGCGAAGTGGCCGAGCTCAAGGACAACATCAACACGATGATCGACAATTTGCGCCTGACCACAGAGCGCAACACCGAGCAGGACTGGCTGAAGACCAATTTGGCGCGCTTCACCAATATGCTGCAGGGCCAGCGCGACCTGACGCTGGTCGGCAAGATGCTGCTGTCGGAGCTCGCACCTCTGGTCGGCGCCCATCAAGGGGTCATCTACCAGGTGGATGCCGACGAGCGGCAGCCGGTCTTGTCGCTGCTCTCCGTCTATGCGCAAGGGGTTGAGGCGGCGCATCCGGCCCGGCTCGAATTCGGCCAGGGACTTGTCGGGCAATGCGCCAGCGACGCCCGCCGCATCCTGGTCACCGATCTTCCCGATAACGTCGTTCCGATCAGTTCAGGGGTGTTCACCACCCTGCCGAGAAGCGCCATCGTGCTGCCGGTGCATTTCGAGGGGCAGGTGAAGGCGGTCATCGAGCTTGCCTCCGCCGGCGAATTCACCGAGCTGCAGCTGTCCTTCCTCGACCAGCTGACGACATCGATCGGCATCGTCCTCAACTCCATCGAAGCGACCATGCAGACCGAAGGCCTGCTCAAGCAGTCCCAGCAGCTTGCCGCCGAGCTTCAGACGCAGCAGCGCGAGTTGCAGCAGACCAACGAGCAGCTCGGGCAGAAGGCGCAGCAGCTGGAGGAACGCAACGTCGAAGTCGAGGCGAAGAATCAGGAGATCGAGCAGGCCCGGCGCGCGCTGGAGGAAAAGGCAACCGAGCTCGCGCTGACGTCGAAGTACAAATCCGAATTCCTCGCCAACATGTCGCATGAGCTGCGCACACCTTTGAATTCGATCCTCATCCTCGGCCAGCAGCTCGGAGAAAATCCGGATGGCAATCTGTCGGGGAAACAGGTCGAGTTCGCCAAGACGATCCACGGCGCGGGCACCGATCTGCTGAACCTCATCAGCGACATTCTCGACCTGTCGAAGATTGAGTCCGGAACGGTCTCGGTCGATGCCGAGGAGATCTTCGTCAGCAACCTGCTCGAGATGATGGCGCGGCCATTCCGGCACGAGGCCGAAAACCGCAACCTGTCTTTCGCAGTCGATGTCGGCGCCGATGTCGCAAAGAGCCTCATCACGGATTCGAAGCGGTTGCAACAGATCCTCAAGAACCTGCTGTCGAATGCCTTCAAGTTCACCGCGCAGGGCGGCGTGACGCTTCGCGTCGCTGCGGCAACGAGCGGCTGGTCGTCCGATCATCCCTCGCTCAAGCACGCGCCTTCGGTGATCGCCTTCGAGGTCGTCGATACCGGCATCGGCATACCGCCTGAAAAGCAGCGCATCATTTTCGAGGCCTTCCAGCAGGCGGATGCTTCGACGAGCCGCAAATATGGCGGTACCGGCCTCGGCCTAGCGATCAGCCGCGAACTGGCAAACCTCTTGGGCGGTGAGATCCAGCTGCGCAGCACGCCTGGGGTTGGCAGCACCTTCGTCCTTTACCTGCCGCTCACCTATGTCGGCGCCGGCGCGGTTGCGCCGAAGTCCGTTCCGCCGGCAAATGTCGTGGAATTCGCCGAAGCCGCCGCCAGCCGCCGGGCCGAAAAGCCTGCAGAACATGTCGAAGACGATCGCCACCAGATAGCAGCCGGCGACTCGGTGCTGCTCGTCGTCGAGGACGATGCGCATTATGCCCGCGTCCTGGTGGATCTCGCCCGCGACAACGGCTTCAAGGTTCTGGTGGCGATGCGCGGCAGCGATGCGCTCGCACTGGCCCAGGACTACAGGCCGGCGGCGATCTCGCTCGACATCTTCCTGCCCGACATGCTTGGCTGGACGGTGCTCAGCCAGCTCAAGCAGAATCCGCAGACGCGGCATATTCCGGTCCAGATCATCAGCCTCGACGAGGATCGCCAACATGGGCTGACCCGCGGCGCCTTCGCGTTCATGAGCAAGCCGACGACGCCGGAAGGGCTTGGCAAGGCGCTGTCGCGACTGAAGGCCTATGCGCAGCCGCGCCGCAAGCACCTGCTGCTCGTGGAAGACAACGAGGCCGAGCGTCTGAGCGTCACCGCCCTTCTCGGACATGACGACATCGACATCACCAGCGTCGGCTCCGGATCGGAGGCTCTCGCCGTCCTTCGGCACAATGCCGCCGACTGCGTGGTGCTCGACCTTTCCCTTCCCGACATGTCCGGTTTCGACGTGCTGGAGCAGATTCGCGACGACGCCGAGATCGGCGAGGTGCCGGTGGTCGTGTTCACCGGCCGGGAGCTTTCCGCCGAGGAAGACGCGACGCTGCACAGCATGGCCCGCAGCGTCGTGGTCAAGGGGGTCGAGTCGCCTGAGCGCCTTCTGGATGAGACGGCCTTGTTCCTGCACCGGGTCGTCGCCGACCTGCCGGCCGCAAAGCAGGCAACGCTGCGGGATTTGCACAGCTCGGATGAGGATCTGGTTGGTGAAACCGTCCTGCTCGTCGATGACGATGCCCGCAACATCTTCGCCCTGAGCAGTGTCCTCGAACGCCGGGGAATGAAGGTGCTGACAGCGACGACCGGCAGCGAAGCCATCGATGTCATCAACAACGAACCTTCAGTCGCGATCGTGCTGATGGATATCATGATGCCTGGAATGGACGGCTATGAGACGATGCAGGTCATCCGTTCGGAGCCCCGGTTCCGGCGGCTGCCGATCCTGGCGCTGACGGCCAAGGCGATGAAGGGCGACCGCGAGAAATGCCTGGAAGCGGGCGCCTCGGACTACCTGGCGAAGCCGGTCAATACCGAACAGCTTCTGTCGGCTCTTCGTATGTGGCTGCATCGTTGAGGATCTGGCCATGAACCCCGTCAACATCCTCCTCGTCGACGACCAGCCGGCCAAGCTCCTGAGTTACGAGGTCATTCTCGAAGAACTCGAAGAAAACCTCATCAAGGCGCAATCCGCCCGCGAGGCCTTCGAGCACCTGTTGCGCACCGAAATCGCGGTGATCCTCGTCGATGTCTGCATGCCTGAACAGGACGGGTTCGAGCTCGTCAGCATGATCCGGCAGCATCCGCGCTATCAGAACACGCCGATCATCTTCGTCTCCGCCGTCATGCTCGCCGAACCGGATCGGCTGCGTGGCTATGCGGTGGGCGCGGTCGACTACGTCTCCGTCCCGATCGTCCCGGAGGTGCTGAGAGCCAAGGTGCGGGTCTTTGCCGATCTCTACAGGAAGACGCGGGAGCTCGAACGCCTGAACGCCGAGCTGGAGGCCCGCGTTCACCAGCGTACCGCCGAGCTCGAGGCTTCGGCAGCGCAGTTGCGTGAACTCAACGAAGAGCTCGAACATCGGATCGATCAACGGACACGGGAGCGCGAGGAGGCGCTCGCACAGCTGTTCGAGGCGCAGAAGCTCGACACGATCGGTCACCTCACGGGTGGCGTCGCCCACGACTTCAACAACCTCCTGATGGCGGTTCTCGGCAGCCTCAATCTTTTGAAGAAACGGCTTCCGCCGGATGAACGCAGCGAACGCCTGGTGACGAACGCGATCCAGGCGGCCGAGCGCGGCACGGCGCTGACCCAGCGCCTGCTTGCCTTCGCGCGCCGCCAGGAGCTCAAGCCGCAGGCGGTGGATTTCCTCAGGCTGTTCGAAAACGTCGAAGATCTCCTCGCCAAGGCGGTGGGGCCGCGCATCGAAATCCGCAAAAGCATCCCGGCCGATCTCGCGCCCCTGCTGGTCGACAGCAACCAACTGGAACTGGCGCTGCTCAACCTGTTCGTCAATGCCCGGGACGCACTCGAAAGTGGCGGCGTAGTGACGGTTGCCGCGGCGGCCGAAGAGAGCCGGCCGGCCAGCCTCGCGGGCGGGAATTACATCAGGATATCGGTGTCGGATGATGGCGAGGGAATGGACGAGGCAACGGTCTCGCGTGCCGCAGAACCGTTTTTCACCACCAAAGGGGTCGGCAAGGGCACCGGTCTCGGCCTGTCGATGGTTCATGGCCTGGCGGCGCAATCCGGCGGCTCGATCCAGATATCGAGCGTAAGGGGCAAGGGCACGACCATATGCCTGTGGCTGCCCGTCGCCGAAACCTTCGTCAAAGTGCTGCCGGCCGTCGAGCCTCCGGCGACGGAGCCGTTGAAACCCTCGTCTCGGCCGCTTGCCATTCTCGTCGTCGACGACGACGCGCTGGTCAGGACGGGAACCGTAGCGATGCTGGAGGATCTCGGGCACCTGCCGCAGGAAGCTTCTTCCGCGTCCCAGGCTTTGGAATTCTTTGCCGGCGGACAGGATTGCGATCTCGTCATCACCGATCATGCCATGCCGGGTATGACGGGCGCGGAGCTTGCGCGTCACCTTCTCTCTTCCTTTCCAGGCCTGCCGATCATCCTTGCCTCTGGCTATGCCGAGTTTTCCGAAGACCATGGCCTCGGCCGGATGCTGCGGATGAAGAAGCCATTCACGCAGGAGCAACTCCAGGCGGCCATGGACCAGGCGCTCTCAGGCAAAGTCGCGGCGGCCTGACGATCAAAGCGTAAGGCGACCGGCCCGGCCATCCTGGTGACAGCGGCCGCTTTCGTGCGTCCGCCTGCGGACGAAACTTTTTGCCCCGGCAAAAGTTACCCAAATCCCATCCCGATTTCATCGAAGGCTTTCCCTTGACCAAAATGACGTTCGGCCCCGCATTCACCGAAGAGGGCATTCTGTTTCGCCTCTGGGCTCCCTTGCATGATAGCGTGTCGCTGAAGCTCGAAGGCGCTGGCCTGCGCCCAATGCAGGCGGCTGACGATGGCTGGCACCGCTTTGCAGTTGCGGATGCCCATGCCGGTACGCTTTATCGCTTTGTCCTGCCGGACGGCTCCGAAGTTCCGGACCCCGCCTCGCGGTTTCAGCCGCAGGATGCGCACGGTCCGAGCGAAGTGATCGACCTTGCCACCTATCGCTGGAAGACGGATGCCTGGGCGGGCCGCCCCTGGGAGGAGATGATCATCTATGAGATGCATATAGGCTGCTTCACGCCTGGGGGCAGTTTCAGGGCGGCGATCGAGCGTCTCGACCATCTGCAACAACTGGGCGTCACGGCGTTGCAAATCATGCCGGTCGGCGAATTCCCGGGCCGCTACGGCTGGGGCTATGACGGCGTGCTTCCTTACGCTCCGGACAGCAGTTACGGCCGTCCGGAAGATTTCATGGCGCTGGTGGACGCAGCGCATGCGCGCGGCATCTCGGTTTTCCTGGATGTGGTCTACAATCACTTCGGACCGGACGGCAATTTTATCCCTTCCTACGCGCCGCTCTTTACCGACCACCACAAGACGCCCTGGGGCCACGGCGTCAATTACGACAGCGACGGATCGGCGATGATCCGTGAATTCATCATTCAGAATGCCCTCTACTGGATCACCGAATTCAGGCTCGATGGTTTCCGCTTCGATGCCGTCCATGCCATCAAGGACGACAGCGCCGAGCATCTGCTTCACGCGCTTGCCCGCCGCGTCAGGGCGGCGGCGGTCGGTCGGCATATTCACCTGATCGTCGAAAACGAGGAAAACGACAGCGAGTTGTTGTCGCGTGACGAAAACGGCGAGGCGAGCCTCTTCACCGCACAATGGAACGACGACGTGCACCATGTGCTGCACATCACCGCCACGGGCGAAACCTTCGGCTATTATGCCGACTATGCCGAAGACCCCGGCAAGCTCGGCCGGGCGCTGGCGGAAGGCTTCGTGTTTCAGGGAGAGCATATGCCCTATCGCGGCGGAAGCCGCGGCAGGCCGAGCGGTCACCTGCCGCCCACCGCTTTCATCTCCTTCATCCAGAACCACGACCAGATCGGCAATAGGGCGCTGGGGGACCGGATTCTGGCTTCGAGCCCGGCGGATGCCGTCAAGGCCGTTACTTCAATCTACCTGCTGGCGCCCGAGATCCCGATGCTGTTCATGGGCGAGGAATGGGGCGCCAGAGAGCCTTTCCCCTTCTTCTGCGATTTCGACGAGGATCTGAACGAGAAGGTCAGAAGAGGCCGCCGCGAGGAGCTGTCGCGTCTGCCGGGCTTCGACGCAGACGATCTTCTCGACCCGACGGCGCCATCGACCTTTGCCGCCGCCAAGCTGGATTGGTCGAAATGCGCTTCCTCCGATGTTCTTGATTTTTACAGGACGCTTCTCGGGCTCCGGCACCGAAGGATCGTGCCCTTGCTGAAAGGCGCCGGCGCCGGAAAGGCGGTCTATCGCTCAGCCGGAAGCGCGCTCGCGGTGGATTGGACCCTGGCGCAAAACCGGCGTCTTCATCTGCGCGCCAATCTCGGCAACGAGGCGGTGCCGCTCTCCTTGCAGCAGGACGACGCCGAGACGATCTTCCGTCTCGGCGGCAGCGACGGCGATAATCTCGCGCCTTGGACGGTGATGTGGAGCATCAGCGAAGCGTGAGGGCGGGCTGACAGGAAGGCGATCGAACGATGAAATCCGCTGAGCTCGACAAGCTCGCTCGCCGGCACGGCATCAGCCCGACCAGGCCCAGTCCGGACAACCGGGAGGTGACGGTATCGGGCGAGACCAAGCGCAAGATCCTCTCGGCATTGAAGATCGACGTGACGGGAGCGGTCGATCACGAGGCCGGCGCGCCGCGGCGGGAGCCTAGGCCGGCACGCAGGAAGATTGCCACGTCATTTCTGCCGGATTTCCTTTCCGCTACGCGGGTCTGGGGTGTGAGCCTGCAGCTTTACGAGCTCCGTTCGGCACGCAACTGGGGCATAGGAGACTTCGAGGATCTGGCCGATATGGCGGATCTCATGGGATCGCTGGGCGCCGATTTCATCGGCCTCACCCCGCTTCACGCGCCGTTTCTCGCCGATCCCGAGCGTTGCAGCCCCTATGAGCCCTCGAGCCGCCAGCATCTCAACCCGCTCTATATCGCGGTCGACCGATTGCCGGGTTTTGTCTGTAGTCCGGAACTCGAACGGCAATTGGCAAGCCTTCGCCAAACCGATCTCGTCGATTACGTCGGAGTAGCAGAGATCAAGCTCGAGGCCCTTCGCAATCTCTGGCCGACCTGGCGACAGCGCCGCGTCAGTGACAAAACATACGACCCGGCCGATTTCGACGCTTTTGTTGCGCAAGGCGGCGACAGCCTGCGCCTTCACGCGCTTTTCGAATGCCTCTCCTTTTCCATGGTCGAGCGCGGCTCGGGCGCCGGCTGGCAAAGCTGGCCGGCAGACTTCCAGCACTTCGACAGCGCCGCTGTCGCCGAATTCGAGCGTGGGCATGCGGACGATGTCCGCTTCCACATGTGGCTGCAATGGCTCGCCCATCGGCAGCTAACGCAGGCGGCGGACCGGGCTGGGAAGGCCGGCCTGCGGATCGGGTTCTATCTCGATCTGGCCGTCGGCGAGGCGGTCGACGGTTCGGCGACATGGAGCGAGCCTGACATCTATGTCTCGAAGGCCACAATTGGCAGCCCGCCCGATCCCTTCGCCGTGGACGGGCAGGACTGGCACCTCGCCGGATACCTGCCTTCGGCAATCGCTTCAGGAGAAATGTCGCCTTACCGGCGGATGGTGAGCGCTGCCATGCGATATGCGGGCGCCATTCGCATCGACCACGCCGCAGCGCTTCGCCGCCTCTTCCTGGTGCCATTAGGCAGCAGGCCGGACAAAGGCGCCTTTGTCCGCTATCCCGAGGATCGGCTTTTGCAGATCCTCGCCGAGCTATCCGCAGAACATCGCTGCCTGGTCATTGGAGAAGATTTGGGGCTGATCCCCAACGGATTGCAGGAGGATCTGGCGGCGGCCCACATTCTCTCCTATCGCATTCTTTCCTATGAACAGGACGAACAGGGTTTCAAGCCGGCGGACGTCTATCCCGTCCTCGCTTTGGCCTGCATTTCGACCCACGACCATCAGCCGCTTGCCGGCTGGTGGCGTGGCGCCGACATTCAGGCCCGCTCCGACCACGGCATCGTGCCGCCCGATCTCACCGAAAAACATCGCGAATACCGCAAGCGCGAACGGAGAAACCTGAAGGCCGCCTTCAAGCTCGCCGGCCTCGATCTGCCGGCCCGCCTCGCGCGCGCCAAAGCAAGCGAGCGGACGCTGAGAGAATTGACCGTGAGCGCCTATCGCTTCATCGCCAGGACACCCTCGCTTCTCGCCGTGGTCCGTCTCGCCGACCTTACCGACGAGAAGAGACCGACCAATGTTCCCGGCACCAGTGACAGCTATCCGAACTGGAAGCCGAAGCTATCGTTTTTGCTCGGGGATCTGATGTCGAGCCCGCTACTCAAGAGCGTGACGGCGGCAATGCGGGAGGAACGGCCACGGGACTGATCGAGGTTGGGGCGAGCCGTCAGCTTCGTCATTGTCGCTCGATCGGGTATCCCAAACGAATGGAAATCGATCGGGAAGGGAACGAATAGCAGGCCGGCGAATTTTGAAGGAATAAGGACAGGGATCGTCGAGACGAGGCTCCGTCCGTTTCGCCGCTTCAGATGCGGCACGCCTAATATTGATGGAAAATACGACCATGACGACCGCATTCATCCTTATCGCATTGGCGCTGATCATCATATACGCCGGCCCGACATTGCTGTTCATCTGCGTCGGATATGCCGATTATGTGCTGGAGCGGCGAAGGCATATGGTAGCTCTGAAGCACGCCGTGAAGCGTCGCAGCGACGAGTTCTAGAGCAATTCCTGAAGGGGCTGATCCAGAGGGAGGTTGGCAAGTAACCCGCCTCCGGCAGCCGGCGTTCCTAAAGCGCCCTGCAAAGATCCTAGAGCATTTCCGTTTTTTTCCGAATCACGGAAATGCTCTATCTCTTTGTTTTCACGCAAGTCCGGACGCAAAACTGCGACGCCCTTTTGCTGGAATTGCTCTAGTCGTTCGCGGTGACGTTGACGCCGAGCACCGAGGGAATGGTGTTCGGTGCACCCATGGCAGCACCCATGATCATCGGAAAGGGAACCGGCTTTTCCGGCGCGGCGCTGATCGTCAGATTTTTCGGACCGTCGAGATAGGTGTTGACGGCGGCCGACACCTGGTTTTGCAGCTCGGGTAGGTTGAGCTGTGCCATCATCATCGGCACAAGACCTTTCAGCGATTGCGCCAGTTGATCGCCCGTGACGCCCTGCTGCGAGCCAGCATAGTCAAGTGCCTTCTTGGTGATCGAGGCATCGTCGAAGCGGATCGAAGCGCTGTTGAACGTCAGCTGCTGCATCAGCCCCAACATCGCAAGGCCGGCGGCCTGGTTGGCCTCTTCCTTGTTCGGATTGGCCTCGGCGGTTTTCACCGCCTGCTGCAGCGATCTGATGAAGCCAAGCGTGTAACCGGAGAAGTCGACGGCGAAATTCAGCCGGCCGATATTCTTGAAATCGAAGGCATATTCGTCGACGGCGACCTTGCCGTTTTCGATCTCCCAGTTGCCCTTCATCGTCACGGTGCCGTCGAGCGTCGTCAGCCCGAGCTTCGCGATGGCCTCCTTCGCGCTCGCCTCCTCGACCTGCGACAGGTCGGCTTTGATGCCGGCGACATTGGCGTCATAGGCAAAGCCGCCGTCCTGGCGTCCGAGGTTTGACTCGATACTCTCGATAGCAAGCACGTCCTTGCCCTTGATGTTGAGAGCGATTGGGCCGGTGCTGACGGTTTCGTAGAGGAGGATATCGTTCAGCGTGTCGCCTGATGCATTGGCGGGGATCGTGAGGCCGACGATCAGGATGTCCTTTGCGGAAAAACGACCTTCCTCCTGGCTCATATCGATATCCGGGAAAGAGACGCCCTTGGCGTAGTAGCCGCCGCCTTCGGTTTCCTCGACGCCCTCGAAGGTGAGGTCGCCGATTTTCAGCGTGTCGCCGGGCAGGTTCGCATATCCCACCTGGACGCCTGTCGCCGTTACCGTGTCGCCGTCGACATCCGCCTTCTCAAAAGTGATGACCGTACCGCCGGCACTGGTTGCGGCATTGAGCTTCTTCATCATGTCGGCGCCATCAAGGGCAAGCGCCGGGCCGGCGAGCGTCAGGAATGCGGCGCTTGCCATCATCATGTGGAGATTGCGTATGGGCTTCATCGAGATGTCCTTATGGAGAAAGTAGATGCGAGGTTTGTGAACATTATCCGGACGTGTCTCTCCCACGCTGAGAACGGAGAGGCGAATGCATGTCCTGGTGATCAGGTATGCTAATTGGGGGGCGATAAGGTTCGGATCAGCCGCAACCCCAGGGCTGACGAAAATGGCCATCCCTACGCCGGCCGTGGGCGGCAGCATTTTCTCTAGCAGGGGTAGTTTTGCGATTCATTATCACACATAAAGTGTATTTCTTCGATTCTTGCAACCCTTTGAATTCGGATGCCAAACCGGAAATATGGGTGTTGTCAGATGCACCGGAATGGCGGTTCCAGCTTTTCTAAGCCCGCGGCACTCGCCCGCGCAACAGATAGGCGAGCGCAAAGATTACCAGAAAGGGATAGACGAGCACGATGATTGGCAGACCGGCGGCAAGCGCATCATTCTGCAGATAGATGTTGAGGACGCCGGCGCCGAGCACCAAGGGATAAAGCGGCGCAAATCTGTCGAACCACATCCTGAACGGTCCTGCCAACAGCAGAACGAGCGCTGGCAGAATGAAAATGCCAAAATTTCTCGCAACATTCATGAGTTCAGCATCAAGCGGTTCGGGGAATGAATAAATTCGGTTTAGTTGACGGGCCGCCCACAGAGCGGCGATTGCCGCCCCTGCATATCCCGCTGCTCTTGCTAGCATCGCCGAACGTTCCTTTCGTTCATCCTCCCGCATTAATACGGCCATGCCTTCACCGTATCCACATGCATTATGGGCGCCTATTGCCTGCAGCCCTGACGCATTCAAGAATTGTCGTGCGGCAAACCCCGGTGTCCCGCTGGATGAGAGGTTGTGTGCGCTAGGCTCGGTGGGCGATCCGGAATTCGAGGTCCTTGTAATAATAGGTCTTGGCCTTTTGTCTCAGACGGCTCCTGTCCAAAGCGTCTGCCGTTACGGCAAGATGTGCGGCAAGCCGTTTGAATTGCCATGGCGGCGAACCTTGCTCCTTCTCGATCACCCCACATGGTAATAGGGATCGTGATCGGCGGAATCCGGATGTTTGTAGACGGTGGCCCAACGAACTGTCCGTGGTGAGACGGAGAGAATGACCGTGGAAACATCCGTGGATTTCACCGGTTCGGCACGCGTGAAGACCGGTGCGGCCAATATCGTCGCGACAGCCAGAAGGATGGTTCCAGGAACTATTCGCATGGGTAAACAGCGTTCCATCCCAGAGTTAAATCACTGCCACGCTTTGAATGAATTTTTAATGCCGCCTTTTTCTGAAAAATTCAACGCCAACACGAGGGATGGACGACTGCGTTTGCTCCGACCGATTCTGGAACAATGTCCATCGTCCCCTGTTACATTGACGATAAAACGTGTGCAGAAGAACGAAGCAGTTGGAGGGCTCGATGAAGCGGAGCATAGGATTTGGGTTGATACTTGCCGTTGTGCTGACTGGCTGCACCACCGGCGCAGGCAATTATTCGTCGGCGGGGCTGGCGCCCATTCCCGGCAGCATCACCTATAATGGTCAACCGCGCACGAAGTTGACGAAGTCGCCCGTCGGCTCTTCCTTCCCGCATACCTTCACAGATCAATGGGGACGCCAGGTCGAGGAGATCTACATCATCCGGCCCGACCGGAGCTTGCTTATCGCCGAGCGCCACTACCGGCCGGTCTTTTCGCTCGACGACGACTAGGCGCGGCGTGAGTCGTGCACTCTCTACGACACGATGTGAGGCCGCGTCTGACAAGATTTCAGGATTGTCAGCATCGCGATTATGGCCGACGCTCCCTTATCGAAGCGAGGGGACGTGCATGGTCGATATTATTATCCGAAGCGCTCTTGATATCGTTGGGCGGACTGAGCGGCTTATCGAAGCAATTAGGCGACTGCTGCAGAGCAAAGGTCTTGACGAAGTCGAGGTCTACGAGCTCGATTATGAGATCGAGCGGCTCGGGGACATGGTTTTCAACATGGACGAAGCTGTTCGATCGCTGGCACGCACGGTCGAAGTCTGGCCGCAGCCGGTTCTTGCACACGAGATCCGCAGGACATTGCATTGACGGCTGATCGCCGCTTTTGCAACTGACGTGTCACGAAGTCGGTCTTGAGTTGGGAATGTCGATTCTGCGTGTCACGCCGATGTCACGCGACCGTCGCAGCAATATGTGCTTGATAGGCGTCGTTAGGCTCGGGTTAAGGCACGGTCGGGCCAGAATGCTATTGTTTCGCGGGGGCGTCGCAATGACCTTGAAGACTTCGGGGCGAAAATCACAGCCCCATGAATTTATCTTTCCGGTTCACACGCGCACGATCGCAGAGATCAGGTACAATAGTCTCAGCCGCGTGATGACGGTGGTCTATCACGACGGTCGCTCGTGCACGACGTCAGGCATACAAGGTCCCGCCATGCTGCGGATCCTCGCCCAGCAGCCATTGGAGCGCTCTCCGTTTCTGTTGCAGACGGTGATCTGACGCAGAGGGGTCGCCGCCCTTGTCGCGCCGCGGGTGTTCGCTGGTTAAATCAGCGTGGTTATGCATCCATTTCCCGCGGGCTGCGTTCATCTCCAACAGCCAATCCATGGAGGGAATGCCGATGACCTTTCCACCACCGAAGGCCGAAGCTCCCGCGCAGCGCTTCGAAGAGGCGACCGCCGCTGCGCGCGAGGCTTTGGAAAGGCTGATTGCAGCCGCCAATGAAGCCGGATGGGGCACCGAAGAGATAACCTCAGCGCTCCTGAAGGCTGCGCAGTTTCTGAGCGACGCCAACAAGAGAGATCCAGATCCGGCCGACGATCCCGCCATCAGCGACGAACCCGCCAGGGCACAGATCGGTCGTGGTGAGCTCTACGATTGATGCATGTCGCCCAAAAGCGTGCAGCGGTTTTGGGCAACGGCATGCATCAAGACAAAGATCTAAACGGGTTGGTTTTCTGCTCGAACTGACCGCCGCGTCGATGCTGCTCAGCGCATGAGCAGGGCCACCAAACCAACCTGGGAATTGACCCCGAGCTTGGAATAAATGTTTCTGAGGTGAGTCCGGACAGTCTCGTAGCTGATGTGATCGGCTACGGCCACTTCCTTTGGAGAACGGCCTGAGGCAATGCTGGATGCGATCCGCATTTCCGTCGCAGTCAGTTTGTATGTTTCCATCAGGAAGTCTCGCCGCTCACTGAATGGTGTCGTCATCATCGGCTCGATGATCACGGCCACGGTCGGCCCCTCCAGGAATTCGGTGAATGCATCGGACTGCAGTCGGACGAGGGTGATGCGGTAATTGGCCTTGTTCTTCCCCTTTACAATCGCCGTATGCGGCTTTGTTTGCACACCCTTTCTGGACGTCAGGAAATCGAGAACTGCAGCTGATGTCTCGCATTGAAGTGCGAGCCTGCCATCCGGCGCGATATGCACAGGGAAGCCAGCTTCCACGAAGGCTTCCGCACTCTTATTCCATTGGCGTGCTCGCCCTTGCTCGGAAACGTAGATCAGTCCGGCGCCGATACTATCAAGCAAGGTTTGCGTTGCCTGTTTTTCCGGCGCCAGCAGATCGCGCTTCCGAATGAAGTCGAAAGCCCTTTTCAAATGCGGCGCGAGGATCGTGTAGCGCCCGGCTGCCGCTTTGTTGAAATCGGGGTCTGCCGACGACGTGCAGGTCGACAGAACGAAGGTGCGGGTTTCCTCCCGGATGATGGAGACACCGATGCTCGTCTCGCAGCCGGCCTGCCCCTTCAGCCAATCGTTGTAGAATTCCGATTTGAGCAAGTCTTTGCGTGGAAAGATTTCGTCTCCACAGACCCCCTGGCCGACGGGCACGACGCTCAATCTCGGAATCCAAGGGTTCACCGAGGCAAAGTGGCTGCTGAACTGGTCGACCTCGGTCCTCGAGAAGCCCGATACGTAAGGAACATGGGCAATAGGCGAGGCCAGATCGTGGTAATGGAGTGCAGCTTTTCCATTGGGCGAAGTTTGCGCAACTCGATCCAGAAAATCCTGCCAGTTGCACTCACCGAAGAGACTTCCATAGATCAAATCTATCAGCTCAGATGAAACCTCATTTGACTGGAGCATGATCTTTCTGAAAATCCCATGACGAGTATTTTCAGTATTAAATAACGTAGGCCAGGCAAAGACAACAGGAACTATATGCAATAACAAATCGGTGGCCATCGATACACACGGCCGATCACAATGCTGCTGTGCGACCGATTGATCCCGCCTGGATCTGCGGTCTCACCGGCCGATCGTCGCGACGGAGCCGCGTACGACAAGGCGCGTACTGACGCGCAGACGTTCGACGGCAAGAGGCGTGCGTTCGATGCGGGCGACCAGACGTTCGCTCGCGAGCTTGCCCATCTCGTAGACGCGCTGGTCGATGATGGTGATCGGTGGAACGGTGACGCTGGTCCAGTCGGCATCCAGGAAGCAGATCATCGACACGTCGCTCGGGATTGACAGGCCGAGCGACTGCAGCGACTTGAAGATGCGCAAGCCGACGAGGCTGTCGGATGCCAAGAGTGCAGTCGGCGGGGATCCCTCCGAGACCAGGCGTTTGATCACGCCGTCCGTCTGTTGCTGGTCGGTGGCGCCAAGCCTGACATAATGAAGAGGGTTCGGCAGGCCCGCCTCGGTCAGGACGCTCACGAAGCCTTCCACGCGTTCGCGCACGGCGGAATTCGATATTCGCCCGACATCGGTGAGCCCGCCGCCTTCGGCATCCATGGCGGAGACGTAGGCGAGGCGGCGATGCCCTTGCCCGATCAGATACCGGGTCGCGGTGACTGCCGCATCCCGGTCGTCCCCGGTCACGGCGTCGACATCGAGTTCCGGAATGGCCCTGTCGAACAGGACCAGCGGCACGCCGGCGCGGCGGATATCTCGGAGGTGATCGATGTTGTCGCAGCGAGCGGGCGTGACGATCAGGCCATCGACGCGTTTGCCGATCAGAAGGTCGACGGCCGATTTTTCCGCATCCAGCTGTTCGCCTGAATTCGCGATGATGACGTTGAAGCCCGCAAGCCGGGCAGCATCGCTGATGCCGCGCACCGCCAGGCTGAAGAAAGCGTTCTCGATATCGCCGACCACGACCCCGATGATGCCGGATCTTCCGGTGCTCATGCTCCGGGCGAGCTCGTTCGGGCGGTATTCGAGCGCGGCTGCCGCCGCCATGACCTGATCCGTGATCTTGGCGCTGACCACGCCGTAGCCGCCGAGCACGCGGGCCGCCGTCGCCTTCGAGACCTTTGCGGCCTTCGCGACATCGGCGACCGTGACTGAACGTTTCGAATGAGCGGAATCTTCCATGAGCCGAGGACTACAAGAGTTGTTGACGGACGGTCAATTGACGGATATCAAATATGTTGTGAGACCGGTCTCTTTATACAGGAGACCGGTATCTTGTCCAGAAGACTCTGCCGCACTATGCGACGGGGGCAGGGCGACGCGACAATGCCGACAAGAGCATTCCTTTCAGAGCGGAGAACGAACATGAAGCCTTTTGAATCATTTGCGGCCACCCTCGCCCCATTGCGGGCCGGCCTTTTGACATGCCTTCTTGCAGTGGGTGCAGGATCCGCGGTGGCGGCTGACAATCCCTATAAGCTAATCGAGCCCGGGGTGATCAGCGTTGGCACGATGGGCGATTCCAAGCCCTATACGTTTGCAACGGCGGACGGCCAGTTCACGGGTTTCGATATCGAGCTGTTTCTCAACGTCGTCTCCCGCCTCGGTTTTCCAAAGGACAAGGTGACGTTCACGGGCCAGGAATTTTCAGCCCTTCTGCCGTCGGTCGCTAACGAACGGTTCGATGTTGCCGTTGCGGCGATCGGAACCACCGAAGCCCGCAAGAAGACGGTCGACTTTTCCGACGGCTATCTTGCCGGTTATCTCTCTGTCTTGACTGCGGATGCCGCCATCAAGGATGCCAGTGGCCTCAAGGGCAAGCGTCTCGGCGTCGTGCAGGGGACCTTGCAGGAAGTCTATGCGGCCAAGAATTTCGGTGAGACCGATCTGGTGAAATTCCCCGACAACAATTCCGCCGTGGCCGCCCTCAACAACGGAACGATCGATGCGCACTTTCTCGACTACGAGGCCGCCAAGCAATATGGCGAGCGCTATCCCGCGCTGAAGGTTGCGGTAAACATTCCGTCCTTCGATGCGCCGGCAGGCTTCGTGGTCAAGAAGGGAAATGATGCCTTCCGGACTGCGCTGAACGGCGCGCTTCACGACGCGATGCAGGATGGCACCTGGAAGTCCCTCTATGAGAAGTGGTTTCCCGGCTCGCCCATGCCGGACCAGTATCTTCCCAAGAAGTAAGGCCGCAGGCCGGCCGTTCAGAGCGGACGGCTGACAAACGGCGCTGCCGATCGCAGCCTGCGAGCGGCGGCGTGCCCGGCAAGGGCTCCAATGGGGATATCGATGAACTGGCTTGAAAATCTGCGTCGCAGCTTCCTCGACTGGGATGCCATGGCGGAAGTGCTGCCGAGCATGATCAGCGTCGGCCTGAAAAACACATTGATCCTGGCCGCCGCCTCGACCGTGCTCGGCGTCGTCATCGGCATGGTTCTTGCCGTGATGGGCATCTCGCAGTCCCGCTGGCTCCGGCTGCCGGCACGCATCTATACCGATGTTTTCCGCGGGCTGCCGGCGATCGTCACGATCCTGATCATCGGTCAGGGTTTTGCCCGGATCGGCCGGGAGATCTTCGGTCCGTCGCCATTTCCGCTCGGCATCCTGGCGCTCAGCCTGATCGCCGGTGCTTATATCGGCGAAATCTTCCGGTCGGGGATCCAAAGCGTCGAGCGCGGTCAGATGGAAGCCTGTCGGGCGCTCAGCATGAGCTACGGGCAGGGCATGCGCCTGATCGTCATCCCGCAGGGCATCAGGCGCGTTCTGCCGGCGCTGGTCAACCAGTTCATCGGAAACGTCAAGGATTCCAGCCTTGTCTATTTCCTCGGATTGCTCGCCTCCGAGCGGGAGATCTTCCGTGTCGGGCAGGATCAGGCGGTGGTCACAGGCAATCTGTCGCCGCTGCTGCTAGCGGGTGTTTTCTACCTCGTCATCACCGTGCCGCTGACCCACTTCGTCAATTATATCGATGCGCGACTGCGCCTGGGGAAACAAGGCCACGGCCCCGGCACGGCAAGTGGGCTGCTCGAGGTGAGCGAGGTGCAGGCCGCTGCCGGTCCGCAGTCCGCGGCCAAATCTGTCGAGGAGATGGAGCCGCGCTTCAAGGGTGGGGCCCTCAATATCCGGGACCTGACCATGGCCTATGGCCATCTCGACGTCCTGAAGGGGGTCGATCTCGACATTGCCGCCGGGACCGTCACCTGCATCATCGGCCCCTCCGGCTCGGGAAAATCGACGCTGTTGCGCTGCATGAACAGGCTTGTCGAACCGAAAGGCGGTGACATCCTGCTCGATGGCGAAAGCATCCTGGCGATGAAGCCGGAGAGGCTGCGCCGGCGTGTCGGCATGGTGTTCCAGCACTTCAACCTGTTTCCCGATCACACGGCGTTTGAAAACGTCATGCTTTCGCTGACGAAGATCAAAAAGATGCCGAGACAGGAGGCGCGACGCATCGCCGAGGCGCGTTTGGCCGAGGTCGGTCTCGCAGAGCGCAAGGATCATCGCCCGGCAGGTCTATCGGGCGGGCAGCAGCAGCGCGTCGCCATCGCGCGTGCGCTTGCCATGGATCCCGAACTCATCCTGTTCGACGAAGTAACCAGTGCGCTCGATCCCGAACTGGTGAAGGGCGTTCTCGACCTGATGGCCGCTCTCGGCCGCCAGGGCATGACGATGGCCGTGGTGACGCACGAGATGGGATTTGCCCGCAGGGTGGCTGACCAGGTCGTCTTCATGGATGAAGGCCGCATCGTCGAAGCCGGCTGCCCGGAGCAGATATTCGACAATCCCCAAAGTGAGCGCTTGAAGCGCTTCCTTGCCGAGGTCCTCTAAAGCGCCCGAGGCAAGGCATGGGCGCCGGTCTTCCGCACGCCGGACGCACCGGATTTTTCACCCGATGTAGAAAGAGCAGGAAACAAGGTTATCGACATGAATGCTTCCACCAAACCCGTGAAGGTCATCGTCATCGGCGGCGGGATCTTTGGCGTCTCGACGGCCGTTCATCTGGCGCGGCTCGGGGTCCGCACCGTGCTCGTCAATGACGGCCCGCTTGCCAACGGTGCCTCCGGCCGTTCGCTTGCCTGGCTCAACTCGGCGCGTAAACGCTCCGATGCCTATCACCGGCTGCGTTTGGCCGGCATAGACCGCTATCGCACCCTGGCCGCCCGATATCCCAATGCGCCGTGGCTGCGTTTCGACGGCGGCCTGACATGGGATGCGGACGATGCCGGCAACGAGATCGCCGAGATCTTCGACTATGAGCGCGATCGCGGCTATCACGCGCAATGGCTCGACCCGGAAGGAATTGCCGGGACGACGCCAGGTGTCGACGCAAGCGCCGTGACGCCGCAAGGCGCGATCTTCAACCCCGGGGAGGGCTGGATCGATCTTCCGTCCTTGATCGCCACACTCGCGGAAGAGTTCCGCTCGCTGGGCGGTGAGATCATTACCGATGCCGGGCGCGCGACGGTCGCTGTCGAAGGCGGGCGGGCCTGCGGCGTGATCACGGCCGACGGCATGCGCCGCGATGCGGATGCCGTACTGCTCGCTGCGGGCGGCGATGTTCCCGCAATCGTGGCCGAGGCCGGCCAGCATATCGAGGATGCAACGCCTGTCGCCCTTCTCGTCAGGACCAAACCGATCCGCCACCCGCTGAAGGCCGTACTCAATACTCCCCGCATTGCCATCCGGCCGATGCCCAGCGGTGGCTTTGCGCTCGATTCCGCCTGGTCCGAGGAAGAGGTGAACGTGAAGCCTGACGGCAGCTACGACGTCAGGCAATCGACGCTGGACGGGCTGCTGCGCGAGGCATCAAGGGTTCTCGAAGGCAATCCGCGACTGGAGATCGAAGATTATGGGGTCGGGCCGAAGCCCATCCCGGGCGATGGCGAGCCGGTCTTCGGCGAGCTGTCGTCAATCCCTGGTTATTTCGTTGCCTTCAGCCATAGCGGCGCCACCCTCGGCCTGATTGCCGGCGAATTGCTGGCGGACGAAATCGTCACTGGACGCCGCCATCCGCTGCTGGCGGAGTTTCGGCCGGAGCGTTTCAGCGCATCGCGACAGTGAAGGTCGCGAAGCTCGAGCCGCTGGCCGGGGGGTACGGTTCTATGCCGCAGCGGTTCGACGAAGCGCGTCCGTTTCCGCCAATTGGAACTGATCAATCAATTGGAGGAGTATCCTCGTCTCGTCGGCAAGTTCCTTCGTCGCCGCGCTGGTCTCCTCGACCATGGCCGCATTCTGCTGCGTCATCTGGTCCATCCGGTTGACGGAAGAATTCACTTCATGAAGGGCGTTATACTGCTCTCTGCTCGAGCGGGCGATCACGTCCATCTGCTCGGAGGCTGTGACCACTTTCGCCGAAATGCTTTCGAGGACTTCGCTCGTTTCGCGCACGACACGCGCTCCATTGGCAATCTCCGTCTGCGAACGTCCGATGAGCTGTTTGATCCTTTGGCCGGCCTCCGCGGAGCGCTGGGCGAGCTCGCGCACTTCCTGGGCCACGACCGCAAAGCCCTTTCCGGCCTCGCCGGCGCGGGCCGCTTCGATGCCGGCGTTGAGCGCAAGCAGGTTCGTCTGAAACGCGATTTCGTCGATGACGCCGATGATTTGAACGATCTCGTCGGACGCCGCTTCGATCTTGCTCATCGCATCGATAGCACTGGCGACGACCTGGGATGACGAATCGGCCGCCTGTTTGGTGTCGGTGATGATCTGATGGGCGTCATCGGCGCAGGCTGCAGACGAACGAACCGTCGTGGTGATTTCTTCGATGGCTGCTGCAATCTCCTCGAGTGCGACGGCCTGTTGTTCCGTGCGCCTTGCTAGATCGCCCGCGGCGAGATCCATTTGCCCGGCATTGCCTTCGATCATCCGGGTGTTCGTGCGGATCTGGTCGATCGTTTCCTGCAGCCGCAGCAGCGACGCGTTGAAATCGTTGCGAAGCTGCTCCAACCGTCCGAAAAAGGGTGTCGCGATCGTCTGCGAAATGTCGCCCTGCGCCAGTCGACCGAGACCCTGTGCCAGTGCCGTCACCGCGAAGTCTATCTGCTCTTCGACCGCGCGTTTTTCCTCATCGTTGCGATGCCTTTCCTCTTCGGCCTTCGATCGCTCGATCTCGCTGCGCTCCTCGATCTCGACCTTGGCGATGGCATTGTTCTTGAATACGCCGAGCGCGCGGGCCATATCGCCGATTTCATCGGCCCGGCGCTCGCCAACGATTGATGTTTCGAGCTTGCCATCCGCCAGGCGCCTCATGGCCGAGGTGATCTGATTGATCGGGCCCTTGAGCGTCACGGTCAGCCCGACGCCTGCGAGGATCGCGATCACCACGCCGAGGATCGTCGTGCCGAGAGACATCGAGTTGGCGTCCGTGCGTTCGTCGGCCGCGTTCTGCCGCTGCATTTCGGCGAAAGCCGTCAGTTGAGACCACATCCCGTCCACGTCGGCGGCGGCCGAACGGAATTCCTCCTGGCGCTGTGCGCTGATGTGGACGAGGTCGGCGGCAGCCTCCTGCATCTTGTCCAGCGCGGGCAGAAGCTTCGATTTGAGTTTGTCGAACTGCGCAACGCTGCCGGCGTTGGAAATCAGCATGTCCAGGCCTTTCCTGACAGCGGTAATTTCCTGCGAGAGTCTCTGAAGATTGGCGTCCGTCGGCGCGAGCGTCAGTTTGGCCATGACGATCTGAATCACATAAGCCGACGTGATCAGTTTCTGGCCGTCTCTCTGGCTGGTCTTGGCGCGCTCGACCGGCTTGGCAATCTCGGCCGCCTTTTCCGTTGCCGCCTTCACCCGCCGTGCGGCTGCCGCCTGCAATTCAGGCAGTCTGCCGATGATCTGACCCATCGCATTGCTGAGGCCGGCTGCGCGTTCCTCGGTTTGACCGGTGGCCTCGACAAGCGGCTTCAAGGAAACAATGGCGTCGTCGATCGCCTTTTTGGCCTCCGGCGCTTCGCCGGCCAGCGCCATCGCCAGGACCCGCTGCTGCCGGCCGAGTTCTTCCATGTCAGGCCCGCCGATACCGGCGGCGGCTTGAACCTTGTCGTTAAACGCCTGGGCGAAGGATAGGAAATCGGAAATACGCTGGGCATCGCCCAGCATGTTGCGTGCTTCGTCCTCCTGGCTGTCGGCAGCCCGCTGAAGAACCTTGGTACCTTCGACGATATCCGTCTGGGACGACACGACGACGCTCAATGCCTTCTGAAGATCGATGAGCAGCGCCGCCCGGTTCTCCTGAAGTCGCCAGAGCGAATCCATGCGGGTTGAAATTCCGTCGATGGCGGATTGCGCCTGCTCGAGTTCCTGCTGACCGCTGCGATCGGCGGCGAGCTTATCGATGCCGGCTTTCAGAAGGGTGCGTTGATCGGCAAGTTTTCGGGTGACGACATCCCGGTTTTCTTGCGTGGCATTGGCGAGGAACTCGCCCATCGCGGCCGACAAATCCCGAAAGCCGCTCAAGGACTGCAGGACGGAATTGGAAATATCCATCCGCCCCTGGAGCAGGCTCGACGCATAAAAACCTGTCGCGCCCACGGCCATGATGCTCAAGACGAACGGAATGATGAACACCATCACCTGCGTCTGGATTCGAACGCGTGACAATAGCCTTCCCAACATGAGTCCCTCCTCGGCTCACAGCGTCTCGTTACGGCGCCGGGCGCAGGGGCTGTTGCAGTTCGCCTCCCGTCGAGTGAATATCCTCTTCCGCCTGAGGCGGTCGCCGCACAGGTTTGCTCGCAACCAGCGGCCGTTCGCCCCTTCCTCTTGACCTTCCGAAATTCCTGGATCCGTCGGAAGGAAATGCCTGAAGAAGAACAATCAATCTCGGGTGAAGATGCCGATCCCCTCGAACCGGTTCTGCACATAATCCCTGCCGGACGCATGACGCATCAGTGGAATAGATATTTCATACTGCACGACTCGTGAAATATTCGTTTCAATATTCGCCGAAACCAGCATTTTGTCCAGCCTGGGAAGCGGCGGCCGATGCATCCTTCTGAGCCGTCAGACGTTCTATCGCCAGGAAACAACTGGAGACGCATCATGTTGAAGGACGAACGCGGAGAGATCGGCACATATAGGGGTATGCCCGGCGGTGCCGGCACCGCACCCGCGGCTTTCGAAGAAGCCACCATCAATCCCGATCTCATCAGACGTGAGGGTTTCGCGAGCGAGGCCGACTATCGGGCGTATATTGCAACACTCGGTGGTCATGTTCCGGTTGGCGACCTCGTCGAGGAACCTCTCCTGGTCTCTGATGGTCATGCCCTGGAAGGCCGCTTGCGAGAACTGAGAGAAGAGATCGAAAACCTCCGCGCGCGCCTTCACGTGATCCAGCATCAGGCTGCGACCGTCGTTGCGGAGAACGTCCGTTGGGCCGATGCAAGCGCCCATGCACAGCTCGGCAATCGGCCCTGGCTCAAGCTGGCAGGCGCGATGGCGGCAGCATTCGTCGTTACGCGGGGCATCCGGCGGCTGCCTCTGGGAGCCGTGGCGACGACGGCGGTGCCGTTGGTGGCGGCGGCGATGAACCGGAAGTTCGCCAGGTGACGTCTGTCAGCGTCGACGACTGATCACGCGAAACCGATTTCCGCTAGCAGAGGCAGGTGGTCGGAGGCGACTCTTGTCAGCCTGTTTTCCAGGACCGCCGCCTGTTTTACGATCAGATCCTCGGTGACGAAGATGTGGTCGAGGCGCATCAGCGGGTAGCGGGATGGAAAGGTCGTTCTCGGCGCGTTGCTGCCTGCGAGCTGGGCGTCCTTTAATGAGCGCGCGGCAAGTCGGTAAGTCGCCGACGACGGAATGGCGTTGAAATCGCCGCAAAGAATGCTGGGAAGCGCTTCGTCCGCCGTGCCGCGCAGCCAGCCGGAATTCAGCAGTGTCGTCATCTGCCGGATACGCTCGCGGCCGCGAAGGCCGAGATGGGTGTTGACGACCAGCAGTTTTCGGTCGCCGACCAGTATTTCGACGGACAGCGCTCCGCGCTGTTCGCCGATGGATGGCAGCGGGCCGGCCTTGACCGCGCCTGTCGGCAGCGCGGTGATGATCGCGTCGCCATATTGCTCCTCGGCAACCGACAGCGCCGGATGGAAATGCGCCTGCATTTTCAGCAGCGAGGCAATCATATGGGCCTGGTCGACGCCGCCGGTCCTGCGCCTGAGGACATCGACCTCCTGAAGCGCGACGATATCGGCCCCGGCCTCGGCGATGACGGAAGCGATGCGGCCGGGATCGAGCTTCCGGTCGCTGCCGATACAGCTGTGCACGTTATAGGTCAGAAGTTTGATCGATTTATCCGGCATTGGCCCCGCTGAAAAGCTTGTTCCCTCCGGGAGAACATAGAACGTGTTCTCCTTGGGAACACAGAACTCGTTTGATCGTTCCAGATCATCGAGCCGTCGCGCTCGCATCTCGGAAACGGACAATCGATGAGCTTGAAAAGCGTAATCTGGAATGGACTGCTCGTGGCCGCGCTTTGCCTTGCGGTCTTTCTCCTCTATCGGATCTTCCAACAGTATAGTCTCGAGCAGATCGTCCAGTCGGTTCGCAGCATTCCTTTTTCGACCTTCTGCACAGCCCTTCTGTTTGCGGCGGCATCCTATCTGTGCCTCAGCTGTTTCGATCTGCTGGCGATCCGTTCGCTCGGCAAATCCTTGCCCTATTCCAGGATAGCGCTGACTTCATTCATCAGCCTGTCGCTCGGCCACAATATCGGCTTTGCCGGCCTGAGCAGCGGCGCCTTCCGCTATCGTTTCTATTCTCGCTGGGGGCTGACGGCGGAGGACGTGGCGAAGGTCATCCTGTTTTGTGGCGTCACGGTGGGGTTGGGGCTGATCACGCTTGGCGGTCTCGCCATGATCGTCAATCCCGGTGATGCCGGGCGCCTGCTGCGCATTGATCCGGGAAGTGTGCGCATCTTCGGCGCGGTGGCGCTGGTCGTGCCGGTTGTCTATACGGGCCTGGCGTTCTTCATCCGCGGCACGTTGCGGCTGTGGCGCTGGTCGTTTCAGCTGCCGCGATTTTCGATCGCGGTCGCGCAGGTCGGGGTCGGGACGCTCAACTTCATGCTCGTCTCCGCCTGTCTGCACCAGATGCTCTCGGCCTTTGGCGACGTCGCCTTTTTCCGGTCGGTGACGGCCTACGTGCTCGCCAATTCGGCAATTCTCGCAACACATGTTCCAGGCGGCCTCGGCGTGCTCGAGGCGACCGTTTCCTATGCCGTGCCGAAGGTGGCCTCGATCGGCGCGCTGATTGCGTTCCGCTGCGCCTATTTCTTCATCCCGCTGGCGCTCGGATCCACGCTTCTCGTCATCAGCGAGATGATCTTCCGGCGGAGATCACGCCGGCCGGATGAGGAGGCGGACGAGCGCGCCGAGGCCCAGTCGGTCTAAGGGTGCGAAGGGTCGAACCGGGTCGAAGAGCCCTGTGCCTGTAATCGGTGAAATGCTGCCCGACAGCGCGACGGTGAATTCCCGCAAGCCCCGAGGCCCGTCATTGAGCGCATCGACCGCAGCGATGACCGAGCCGCTTTGCGCAAAGGCTGCGGCAAAGCTTTCGGGTTTGGTTCCGAGATATTCCGAAAGCAGGCGATTGCGCAGATCCGCGATTGCGCGGCGGTGCTCGTCATTGCCCGCTTCGAACAGCATGTCGCATTCGCAATCCAGCCCTTCCGAGCGATTGTTGAGGTTGGAGGAGCCGATGCGGACCAGTTCGTCATCGGCGATTATCAGTTTGGAATGGACGAGCACCTCCACCTCGCCGTCCTCTCCCGGCGTGACCGCGTAATAGACACGCAAACGACCGGCGCGATCGGCGCGTTTGAGGCGGCGGATGACGCGGTCGCGATTGCCGCCCATGACGAGCTTTTCGATCAGTCCGTGAGAACTGCGCGTACAGATGATGACGACATCAGGCCCGTCTTCCTCCTGCAGCCGCGCGGCAATGGCGTCGGCAACGCGGAAGGAGGCGAGATATTGCGCCTCGATGTAGAGCTGCCGCCGCGCGCGGGCGATGACGTCCAATGTCATGGCGATGCCGTCGCTAATGCCGGGGCGAAGTGCGGTCGAAGGCTCCGTCAGCGCGAAGCTGACCGCAACCTCCCTCATGGAAATGGCGAGATCGTCCGGCCAGGCGAAGCGGATATTTTCGGCCAACGGCAGGTGGATCTCGTCGGTGGCATTTTCCCAGCGCTGCCTGGCGATGTCGCCGATCAGCCTGGCGGCATCGCCGGTGACCATTGCCTGAACGTCGTGCAGCGGATCGTAGGAAACGCCCTCCGGGTCGCGCCGCAGTTTCTCCTCGGCGCGATGGCGCCGGGTATCCCATCGCCGCGACGTCAGGTCTATGCCGCCAATGAAGGCGACGGCGTCGTCGATGCAGACGAGTTTCTGATGGTGGCAGCCGCGCAATGTCGGCTGAAGCTCGAAGCGCAGATCGATCCGTGCATTCCTGGGAAAGTTCTTCTTTCGCAGCACCTGCAGGGATTTCTCCGAATAGATCGGCCCGAGCGTCCAGATGAGGATGCGTATTTCAAGCTTGGGATTTGCCGCGGCCAGGGCATGCAGCAGATCGGCCAATGTTTCGTCGGATTTTTCCGGTTGCATCCGGATGTCGGGATTGAAATCCCATCCGATGATCCAGACGGTGCGCCGCGCCTGCCGCAGCACGCGCGCCAGTTCGGCGAAATAGCTGTTGCCGTTGATCACGAAGGCTGCCTTCGCCGCCCTTCCTTCCAAGCGCAAGGCGCCGCCCTCTTGTTTTGGGCGGTCGCCTGGTCGTTGTGATTTTGTCTGGGGCAAGTTCGGGTCATTGAAGATGGTTTCGAATGTCGTCATGATTGCCTCGGCCTCTCACTGGGAGAGCAAACGCCTGGAATATTTTTGGGTTCCCTGTCGCGCCGGATGAGGCGAACATGCCGGCAACGACGGGCGATACAAAGTGCAAGGAAACGAGATGTCACAACGAGCAGGCAGCGCCGATCTTCCCCTTCACGGGGGACGTGTGCCGCATTGGCTCGGCGATCGGATGACGCGGCTCGGCACGCTGATCACCGAGGCGATCGTCCATCACTATGGCCGCGACGAGTTTCTACGCAGGCTCGCGCATCCCTTCTGGTTTCAGTCCTTCGGTGCCGTCATGGGCATGGACTGGCATTCCTCCGGCATCACCACCAGCGTTCTCGGGGCGCTGAAGCGCGGGCTGAAGCCGCGTGCCGGCGAACTCGGCCTGCATGTCTGTGGCGGTCGCGGCGCGCATTCACGCAAGACCCCGCAGGAACTCGTTTCGATCGGCGAGCGCGTCGGTCTCGACGGGGAGGGGCTGGCGACCACGAGCCGTCTCATCGCCAAGGTCGACAGTGCCGCCCTTCAGGACGGGTTCGATCTTTATCTCCACGGGTTCATTGTTGCCGATGACGGCCATTGGGTGGTGGTGCAGCAGGGTATGAATGGCGACAGGCGGCAGGCCCGGCGCTATCACTGGCTGTCGGAAGGGCTGGAGAGTTTCGTCGACTCGCCGCATGCGGCAATCGAGGGAAGGAGCCAGGGCGAGATCGTCAATCTGGCCGACAGGCGCGCCGAGCGCTCGCGGCGCGGCCAGCTCGATCTGCTGGCGACGCTCGGCCCCGACCGGATCATCCGCGAGGCCGCCGCGCTGCTGCGTGCCGAAGAACCCGCGCCCGAACCTGCCGAACAGCCGATGCTGCCGCACCTGATCATGCCCGCCCATCACGACGTCCGCGAGAGCGACGTCAATATGCGGCGCCTGCACGGAAATCTGGCCGCCGCGGCCGATCGCGGACCGGCGGATTTCGAGGAGCTGCTGCTCGTTCCAGGCGTCGGCGCCCGCACGGTGAAGGCGCTGGCGATGGTGGCGGAAGTCGTCCACGGCGCGCCTTGCCGCTTTTCCGATCCGGCGCGCTTCTCGATCGCCCATGGCGGCAAGGACCGACATCCCTTTCCGGTTCCGCTCAAGGTCTATGACGAGACCATCGCCGTGATGAAATCGGCGGTGCAGAAGGGCAAGCTGGGGCGGGAGGAGGAGTTGCAGGCGCTGCGGCGCCTGGACGACCAATCCAGGCAGATGGAACGCTATGTGACCGGCCCCGACCTCAAGGAAATCATCGCCGGCGAATTCCGGCACTCCGCCGATTTCGGCGGCCGCAGCGTGTTCGGCTGGGAGCCGCCGCCGGTGGATGAGAGCGGTCATTGACGTGATCTGCCGACGAATGCTCGCCAGCCTCACGTCATGCGGGGCGGGCCATTAGATCATAGAACGGGCCGCGTGCATCATCGAAACACGCAAGGGCGCAGGGGCGGCCATGCTTTCCTTAACGCGCGGAGCCAGGCAGGGCGATCTCACCGTTTTCCTCTCCATCCCAGTACCGGATGGAGGACGCCGAAACCTTGATGAGAACGATCCCAGGAGTGTCCACTCCTTCAGGAAACCACCGCTCGAGATCGGGGACCCAATGTTCTTCGAATGTCGCCTTGTCCCGTACCAATGAGGCAAAGCCCTCGACAGCGATGAAAATCCCCGGCTTGCCGAGGAGGCTGGGAGGCGCCGTGAACGTCAGCGAGACGGCGTCGATGCCTTCGATCTCGGTGATTTTTCTGCTGTCTTCATACGAAAAGAACCAGGAATCCCCGTCATATTCGACGTCGCCGTTATTGCTCATCGGTCGGGCAGAGATGCGGCCCGACCCGGCGTTCGTAGACAGCATGCAGAAATCGATCTTCTTCAGTTGCGAGGATAGGTCTTCGAGGGTCATGGACGCCATTGTGATCTCCCGTGTTTGAATGCTCGGGAGTAGCGTGCAAGCGTCCAGATTGTTCCGTGGAAAGTCCACGTGACTATGTCTCTATCCCTCTGAAGATAAGCAGCGCTGTAGCGTCAATGGCCGTCGGGCGGGACGGCCTCAATCGGAACCGTTTCTTTCAGATTCTTCCGGTGGAAGATGAAGAGCCCGGCAACGACGATGATTGCGGCGCCGATGATGATCTGCATGTCGGGAACATCATTGAAGAAGAGGTAGCCGAGGATGATCGCCCAGAGCAGCAGCGTATATTGCAGCGGCGCGAGCAGCGATGCCGGTGCGAGCTTCAGCGAGCGGGTGATCAGCAGATGCGCGCAGGTGGCGACGATGCCGAGGAGCAGCATGCCGGACCAGTCGACAATCGTCCCCGGCTGCCAATGGCCGATGCTCAAAACGATGCCGGTGATGAGCGCGGCGACCGTCTGCCATGTCACGAGCGTCGTGTCGCTGGTCGAGCGCAGATAGCGGCTCATCACCAGCGACAGCGCAAAGGCAAGGCTGCCCGCAAGGCCGAAAAGCGACGGAAGCGACAGCATTGCGGTTGACGGACGCAGCGCGATGACGACGCCTGCGAAGCCGATCAGAACGGCCAGCCAACGCCGCCAGCCGATTTTTTCTCCGAGAAAGAAATGCGAGAGCGCCGCAATGTAGATCGGCCCGGCCATATAGAAGGTCATGACGTCTGCGAGCGGCAGATAGGCGACGGCGGCGTAAAATAGCGCGACATCGCAAGTCGCCATGAAAACGCGTATGAACTGGAGGCCCTTCTGCTCGACGCGGAACAAACCCATCGGTCCTTGCCGCAGGATCATTGGTCCGAGCACGATGAAAGCGCCGACCGAGCGGATCACCAGCACCTGGCCGACGGCAAAGCTCGCAACCAGCCACTTGCCCATCGCATCGTTCAGCGCAAAAAGCAGATCGCCAAGCAGCATCAGCACGACGCCTGTTATGATCAGGTTTCCGGCATTGGCTACAGCAGTCTCGGTCTTCATTTTAGACATCCTTGCAAAAGCGGCCGCGAATACGCGGCCGGGTGCGGCTTCGGCTTTAACCCTGCCGATGTCAATGGGCCGGTTGAAGAGATTGCAGTCGAACCCGCAAACGACCGTCTTCAGGCCTGTCGACCCACGGCTTCATCAGCCGCCGCATCAAGTGCCTCTCTTGAAGCGGTGCCTTCGAGCGCCAAATGCGGGCAACAATCGCCATGCAGGACTCTGACATGTGAAATATATTTCACATGATGAATTATATTGACACTGCTCTGCTGTTGCGATTATCTGCCCATACCGGACTTCGAGGAGGAACTCCGGTCTTCAATGGATCATCGGCAGCCGCTGAGGCGCCGCCGGATATTTGGGAGGGGCTTCGGCCTCGAGGAGGAAACTTGCGCAGATTTCTAAGCACGACCGCATTGGCGGTCCTCGCATCGACGCTTTATGCCGGCGTGGCCAGCGCGGACGCGGAAAATCCGTTCCGCTGCAAGCCCGGTGAAAAATACGTCATGAATGTCATGGTTTCGGGCGTCGAATACTGGTTCCCGGTCTATGAAATGTTCAAGCAGGCCGGTCAGCAGCTCGGTTGCGAGACGGCTTATACCGGCACGCCGGAATATGACGTCAACAAACAGATCGCCACCTTCGACCAGGCGCTGGCCCAGAACCCGGCCGGTATCCTCGTTCATCCGATGAACTCCGATCCGTTCATCGAGCCGATCAACCGGGCCATCGATCAGGGCACGGCGGTCGTTACCTTCGCAGCCGACGCGCCGCTGTCCAAGCGCATCTCGTTCATCACGTCGGACAATACCCGCGAAGGCACCTATGCGGCCGACGCGATTGCCGAAAAGATGGGGGGCAAGGGTGAATATGCCGTTCTGGAAAATCCGGGCCAGGACAATCACGACAAGCGTATCGCCGCCTTCATCGCCCGAATGGACGAAAAATATCCTGATATGAAGCTGGTCGGCCGCGCTGCGTCCAACCAGGACCCGAACAAGGCCTATCAGGGCTTGATGAGCTTGGTGCAGGCACATCCGAACCTTGGCGCCGTCTTCATGCCGGAAGCCAACTCGGCCATCGGCGCTTCGCAGGCCAACAAGGAAAGCGGCGGCAAGATCCTCGTCATGTGCGCCGACGTCAACGCCAACATCCTCGACATGATCAAGGCGGGCGAAGTGTTCGGCTCGATCAACCCGAACCAGGGCATGCAGGGTTACATGGGCTTCATGCTCCTGTGGCTCGCCAAGCATCCCGAACTCATCGACCCGATGAACGACGCCAAGCGCGCCAGCTTCAACCCGATGAGCATTCCGTTCGTCGACAACGGCCTGTCGATCGTCACGGCCAATAATGCCGACGACTTCTACTGGGACAAGTACCTGAAGCGGCGGGGCACCAAGGGCATCGAGGAATAAACCTTTGTGCCTGCTGTCCGGGGCTTCAAGCTCCGGGCAGCCATCGCGAGCGTGAGGAGGAGATTATGGTGGCGTCGGTGCCGGTTCTGGAAATCCGCAATGTCAGCAAGCACTTCGGTGCAGTGAAGGCGTTGACGGGTGTGAGCTTCACCCTGGAAAAAGGCGAGGTTCATGCACTTTGCGGCGAAAACGGCGCGGGCAAGTCGACGCTGATGAACATCATTGCCGGCGTGCTGCAGCCGACCGAGGGGGACGTCCTTGTCGATGGCGCGCCGGTAAAAGTGACGTCGCCGGCGGTGGCGCAATCGCTCGGGCTTGGCCTCGTGCATCAGGAAATCGCGCTCTGCCCGGATGCGACGGTGGCCGAGAACATGTTCATGGCCGCGACCAACCGTCGCCGCTCGCCTTTCATGAATTATGGCAAGCTGGAACGGGATGCACAGGTCGTGATGAACCGTCTGGCGCCGATCGACGTTCGCCGCAAAGTCGGCGACTTGTCGATATCGAGCCAGCAGCTTGTCGAAATCGCCAAGGCACTGACGCTCGATTGCCGGGTGCTGATCTTCGACGAACCGACGGCGGCTCTGACGGAAGCGGAGACGCAGATCCTGTTCGGGATCATCCGCGACCTCAAAGCGCACGGTATTTCGATCATCTATATCAGCCACCGCATGGCCGAAATCTTCAGCCTGTGCGACCGGGTCACCGTCTTTCGCGATGGCCGCTATGTCTCGACGGAGACGGTGGCGGACTTGACGCCGGATGATGTCGTGCGCCGCATGGTCGGGCGCGAGATCACCCAGCTCTATCCGGAAAAGCAAGCGCCGGCGGAGCGGACCGACGAGATCATCCTGAGCGTCCGCGATCTCGGCGACGGCAGCCGCTTTACGGATGTGAGCTTCGAACTGTGCAAGGGCGAAATTCTCGGCGTCGGCGGGCTGATCGGCTCGGGGCGCACCGAGATAGCCGAAGGCATTTGCGGGTTGCGGCCGGTGATCGCCGGCGAGGTGCAACTGCATGGACAGCGGCTGCCGGCGCACTCCTATGCGCAGGCCGCGCAGGCGGGTGTCGTCTACCTGTCGGAAGACCGGAAAGGCTCCGGCATCTTCCTCGATCTTTCCATCGCCCAGAACATTGCCGTTCTCGATTTGAAATCGCTGACCGGACCCCTGGGACTGTTGAATTCCAAAGCCGAGGCGGATCGTGCCCACGACCTGGTCCGGCGGCTCGGGGTGCGGATGGGGGGCATCGACATGCCGGTCTCGTCGCTGTCGGGCGGAAATCAGCAGAAGGTAGCGATTGCCAAGCAACTGGCGGTCAATCCGAAGGTCATCCTGATGGACGAGCCGACTCGCGGCATCGATGTCGGCGCCAAATCGGAAATCCACCGGCTGCTGCGCGATCTCGCGCGCTCCGGCATCGGCATTGTCGTCATCTCGTCGGAACTGCCGGAGCTTCTCGGTCTGTGCGACCGGGTGCTGGTCATCCACGAGGGCACCGTTGCAGGCGAGGTCGAGGACGAGACGATGACGGAAGAAGCGATCATGCGGCTCGCGTCGGGTATCGGCGGTCACAACAATTCAAAGGCATCAGAGCATGCCGCATAAAGAAAACGCAGGGGCGGGAGACAAGGTCATGGCGGACGCTACATTGGCAACGGTACATCAGGCACGCGCGCCCGGCTGGAAGCGGCTGGGGACAATGCGCGAGGCGGGACTAATCGCGATCATCCTGGCGCTCTGCATCGTCATGAGCTTTGCCTCGCCGCATTTTCTGACGCTCGGCAACTTCCGGGCGATGCTGATGTCGTTCTCGGTGGAGGGAATCGTCGTCGTCGGCATGACCATCCTGTTGATCGTCGGCGGCATCGACCTGTCGGTCGGCTCGGTCGTCTGCTTCTCGATGGTGCTGTCGGGCTCGCTGTTCCTGATGGGGCTCGATCCGTGGAGCGCATCCCTGATCGGGATCATAGCCAGCGGCCTGATCGGCTGCGTCATGGGCTTTTTCGTCACGGTCGTCGGGCTCAACCACTTCATCACCTCGCTTGCGGCGATGGTCATCGTGCGCGGCATCTGCCTGATCATCACCAAGGGCACGCCGCTGTCGCTGTTCACCTTGCCGCCTTCGTTCAAGGCGGTCGGGCAGGGCACGTTCTACGGCGTCCCCTATGTAATCCTGATTTTTGTTGCGGTCGTCGTGTTGTTCGATTTCCTGCTGCGCCGGGCAACCGCCTTCCGCAAGGTGTTCTACACCGGCAGCAACGAGAAGGCGGCGCTCTATTCCGGTATCAAGACCAACCAGGTGAAGTTCTGGGTGACGGTGCTTTGCGCCACGCTGTCGGGGGTTGCCGGGGTGATCTACATGTCCCGCTTCGGCGCCGCGACCCCGACCTTCGGCGTCGGCATGGAGCTCAATATCATCGCAGCCGCGGTGATTGGCGGCGCGTCGCTGAATGGCGGCTCCGGCACGATCCTGGGGGCAATTCTCGGCATTGCCCTCCTGTCGGTCGTTACAAGCTCGTTGATCTTGCTCGACGTGTCCGTCTATTGGCAAGACATGATTAAAGGCTGCATTCTGCTTGCTGCCGTCTCGATCGACCATTTCCTACACAAGCGGAAGGCTGCCTGACATGCCGATAGCCAAACTCAAACCCGCAAACGCGCCGCGCGAGGAAATCGTCATCGCCCGGCAGATGCACCAGGCCCTGGTCTTGCATTTCCTCGAGGGACTGACACAGGCGCAGATTGCCGATCAACTCGGCATCTCGCATGCTACCGTCAACCGCCTGATCAAGCGCGGCCGGCAACTCGGCCTGGTCGAGATCAAGATCAAGTCGCCGGTCGAGCCGCTGGTCGATATGGAGGAACAGCTGCGAGCGCTTGGCGGCATCGGCCGCGCCGTGGTGGTGCCGACTGTGTCCGACAATCCGCAAACGGCGCTTCAGGCCGTCGGCGAAGCGGCAGCGCGGTTGCTGCTGGAAGAGATCATCGATGGCGATACGATCTGCATCACGGGAGGCAAAGGCGTGAGCGCCGTCGTTGCCGGCTTGCAGCCGTCACGTCGTTTCAATGTCGAGGTCATTCCAGCAACGGGCTGCGTGCAGGGTAAGCACTATACCGACGTCAACCATGTCTCGACCTTGATGGCCGACCGGCTTGGGGGACGTTCCTACCAGATTCACGCGCCGCTCTTTGCCGACGATGCCGAGCAGCGGGCAATGCTGATCAACATGCGTGCCGTCGCCGACGTTTTCAAACGGGCGCGCGAGGCGAAGGTCGCGGTGGTCGGCATCGGCTCGATCCTGTCGGACGATTCGAGCTATTACGACCTGCATCCCTCCTCGAGCACCGACCGCGCCGCGATCGAGCGGTCCGGCGCCTCCTGCGAATTGCTGGCGCATCTGCTCGATGATCATGGCCAGGTCTGCGACTACAGCCTCAACCGGTCGCTGGTGTCGCTGACGCTGCCGGAATTCGCCTCGATCCCCACCAAGATCGGCGTGGCGAGCGGGCCGAACAAGGCAGGCCCAATCCTCAGCGTTCTCAGGGGCAATCATCTCGATACGCTGGTGACCGATGAGGCGACAGGTGCGCGGGTGCTGGCACTGGCGAACGGCGAAGGAAAATGGGCATGAATGGACAGCAATTGACACGTGAGATCGGCAAATCCGGCGTTTCCGCCTCGGCGGTCGGGCTGGGCACCTGGGCGATCGGCGGCTGGATGTGGGGCGGGACCGACGAGGCCGAATCCATCGCCGCAATCCAGGCATCGATTGACGCCGGCGTCACGCTGATCGACACGGCGCCAGCCTATGGGCTTGGACGGTCCGAAGAGATCGTCGGCAAGGCGTTGGCGGGGCGACGCGACAAGGCTGTGATCGCCACCAAATGCGGCCTTGTCTGGCATACGCAGAAGGGCCGTCATTTCTTCGACCAAGACGGCAAGCCGGTCCACCGTTATCTCGGCGGCGATGCGATCCTGCATGAGGTCGAGGAAAGCCTGAGGCGGCTCGGAACCGACTATATCGACCTCTACATCACCCATTGGCAGGACCCGACGACCCCGATCGAGGAAACGATGCGGGCGCTGGAAGACCTGCGAACATCGGGCAAGATCCGGGCGATCGGCGCAAGCAATGTCAGTTCCGACGACCTCGATGCCTATCTCGCTGCCGGCGGTCTCGACGCGATCCAGGAGCGGTTCAGCATGATCGACCGCGAGATCGAGGCAGAGCTTCTGCCGCTGACCAAGGCCAACGGCATAGCGACGCTGAGTTACTCGTCGCTGGCGCTGGGGTTGCTGTCCGGCACCATCGGTCCGGACCGTGTGTTTTCCGGCGACGACCAGCGCAAGGACAATCCGCGCTTTTCAGTCGACAACCGCCAGAAGGCAGCGGCGCTCGCCGACGCCATCCGGCCGCTCGCAGAAAAACACGGCGCCAGCATCGCCCAGATCGTGATTGCCTGGACGCTGGCGCAGCCGGGCGTCACCTTTGCACTTTGCGGGGCGCGCAATCCGGCACAAGCGCTCGACAATGCGCGGGCCGGGACCATCCGGCTGGATACGACCGATCTTGCGGCCATCGATACGGCCATAGCGGCGAAACTGACTGATATGGACAGGTAGCGGATCGCCATCATGAAACGGCAAGAAATATTGGACGGGCTCCGCCAGAGCCCGAAGGTGGACGTCTGCGTCGTCGGCGGCGGCATCAACGGCATCAGCGTCTTTCGGGAACTGGCCCTGCAGGGGCTGAACGTGCTGCTCGTCGAGAAGCACGACTATTGCTCCGGTGCCAGTTCGGCGTTGTCGCGCATGGTCCATGGCGGGCTTCGCTATCTTGAAAACGGCGAATTCAAGCTGGTACAGGAATCGCTGGTCGAGCGGGACCGGCTGCTGCGCAACGCGCCGCATTACGTCGCGCCGCTGCCGACGACGGTGCCGGTGTTCGATATCTTTTCCGGCCTCGGCAATGGCATTGTCCGCTTCCTTGGCCTCAGCCGCCGTCCGAGCCGACGTGGCGCCGTCGCCATCAAGGCGGGCCTGAGCATCTATGATTTCCTGACGCGCAAACGGGCATTGATGCCGCGCCACCAGTTTCGCGGCCGGCGCACAACGCTTGCCAAGTGGCCGGCGCTCAATCCCGACATCAAGAGTTCCGCCACCTATTTCGACGCCTGGGTCAGCCATCCGGAGCGGTTGGGCATCGAGCTCCTACAGGATGGTCTTTTGGCAAAGTTCGGAGTGATGGCGCTGAACTATGCCGAACTGCGGCGTACCGAAAATGGTGAGTATCACGTCGAGGATCAGATCGGCGGCGCGTCCGTTGCCGTCGAACCGGCGCTGATCATCAACGCCTCCGGTGGCTGGATCGACCTTGCCAATCAAACCCTGTTTTCGCCAGAAGCACGGCCGTCACCACTGATGGGCGGCACCAAGGGCTCGCATCTCATCATCGACAATGCGGAGCTGCGCGACGCACTTGCCGATCACATGATCTACTACGAGAACGAGGACGGGCGGATCTGCATCGCTTTTCCTTATCTCGGTAAGGTTCTCGTCGGTTCCACCGATATCCGCGTCGATGATCCGGAAACGGTGCGCTGCGAGGCGGACGAGCGGGATTATATCCTGCAATCGCTTGCCTTCGTGCTGCCCGATATCACCATTCGGCCGGAGCAAATCGTTTTTCAGTTTTCCGGCGTGCGGCCGCTGCCGGCGAGCACCGACAGCTTTACCGGACGCATCCCGCGCGATCATTTCTGCACCATGCTGGAGCCTCCCGATGGCGGTGCGCCGGTGCTCTGCATGATCGGCGGCAAGTGGACGACATTCCGGTCCTTCGGGGAACTGGCGGCCGACATGGCTCTGGAAAGGCTCGGCAGGCGGCGCCGCGTTGCGACAACCGATCGGCCGATCGGCGGCGGTCGGGCCTTTCCCGCCAACACGCCCGCCTGGCTAGCGCAGATGGCAGCCAGCAAAGGCCTTTCCGCAGGGCGCATGGCTGAGCTGTTTGCCCGATATGGCACGGATGCCGAGGCGATTGCCGGCTTCATCGCGGCAAGCCCCGATGAAGCGCTGCCGCACGCCGCCTACTCGGTGCGCGAATTGCAGTTCCTGATCCGCGAGGAAGCGGTGGAACATCTCGACGATCTGCTTTTGCGGCGCACGACGCTTGCCGTTTCGGGCGAGCTTTCGCTCGACATGATGGACGCCGCACTCGACCTGCTGACGCAGGATAAGAACTGGACGCTCGCGCATCGCGCCAGTGAGCGCGTCCGCTTTCTCACCCTTCTCAACGAACGCCACGGCATCGACGAAGACATGCTTTCCGCAAGGAACGAACCAAGGAGCACAGAATGCGACACAACAGCAAAGTCCGGATGAACCGGCTGTTCGGCGGCGGCCGCTGCCTCGATGTGGCGATCGATCACGGCGTCTGCAACGAGCCGTCCTTCCTCAACGGGCTGGAGGACATTCAGGCCGTCGTCAAGGCGCTGGTCTCTGCCGCGCCGGATGCGATCCAGATGAATTACGGCCAAGCGGACCTGCTGCAGGACGTGCCCGGCAAGGACAAGCCGGCGCTGGTCATGCGCATCGACATGGGCAATCCCTATAACCGAATCCGCCACCGCGACATGTGGGCGGTGCTGCAGAACGACGCCGAACCGTTGATCGGCGCGATCGAGATGGATGCAGCCTGCGTCGTCGTCAACCTGTTCATGCTGCCGGACGAGCCGGATCTGTTCCGCCAGTGCGTGCAGAATATTTCCCGCGTGCGGGCCGATTGCGACAAGTATGGCATGCCGCTGATGATCGAGCCGCTGGTGATGCAGCCGGTCACCGAAAAAGGGGGGTATATGGTCGACGGTGACGCGGACAAGATTGTGACGTTGACGCGGCTCGCCCGTGAGATGGGCGCAGATATCGTCAAGGCCGACCCAACCACCAATGCCGAGGATTTCCACAGGGTGGTGGAAGCAGCCCGTTGCCCGGTTCTCGTCCGCGGTGGCGGCAAGGAAGATCTTCGTGCCGTCTTCGACAAATCGGCGGCCTTGATGCGACAAGGCGCTCTAGGCATGGTCTATGGCCGCAACATCTATCAGCACGCCAATCCGAGGGCCGTGGTGCGCGGACTGATGGCGATCGTGCACGAGGATGCGAGCGGCGATCAGGCGTTTGCGCTCTACCAGCAGGGTTGAATGCGATCTCGAACCTTGGGAGGGGTTCAGCATGAGAAACTATCTTTTGGGGCTCGACGCCGGAAACACCGTCATCAAAGCGGTGATTTTCGACCTGAGCGGCAACGAGATCGCGGCTGCGTCCGAAGAAGGGCACAGCCGCATGCCGAGCCCGGGGCATGTCGAGCGAGGGCTGGACGAACTCTGGACGAATGCACGGCAGGTCATCCGCGCCTGCATCGAAAAGGCGGAGATCCAGCCGGAGGAAATCGCCGCGATCGGTTGCGCCGGGCATGGCAACGGTCTCTATGCGCTTGATCGCGACGGCGCTCCACTGCTCGGCATCCAGTCACTCGACACGCGGGCCGCGGGCCTGGTCGATGAATGGCGAGAGGCCGGCGTTGGTGACCGGACCTATCCGATTGCCCGCCAGCGTCCGTGGCCATCCCAGACGCCGACATTGCTTGCCTGGCTCAAGCGTCATCGGCCGGATCTGTTCAACCGCATCGGTACGGTGTTCTTCTCCAAGGATTTCGTCGTCAACCGCCTGACCGGCCGCCGCGTCAGCGAGGTGTCCGATATGTCGGGTGCCGGTCTGCTGGATCTTGCCGCGCGCCGCTACGACAAGGCGCTGATGGAGGCCTATGGACTGGGAGATTGCATGGACCTCTTGCCGCCGCTCATCGAAAGCGCCGACATTGCCGGCACGGTAACGGAAGAAGTGGCGACGCAAACCGGGCTCGCCGCCGGTACGCCTGTGGTCGGCGGGCTGTTTGACGTCGTCGCCTCGGCGCTCGGCTCGGGCGTTTCACGCACCGGCAGCGCCTCCATCATCGCCGGCACCTGGAGTATCAACCAGGTCATCATCGATGGCCCCGACCTCGACGGGCCGGTGTTCATGTCGTCGACCTTCGATCGCAGCCGCTACATGGCGATGGAGAACAGCGCCACCTCGGCTGCCAATCTCGAATGGCTGGTGCTGGAGTTTTTCGAAGGCGAGCATGCGGAAGACGTTTCGCCCTTCGATGCCTGCTGCGCGCTGGCCGAGGCGATCGAACCCGCTGCAGACGACCCGCTCTACCATCCGTATCTCTACGGCGCCCAGCAGGATGGCCATGCACGCGCCGGCTTCTACGGTCTTGCCGGTTGGCACACCAAAAGGCATCTCGTTCGCGCGCTTCTTGAGGGCGTCGCCTTCGGTCACCGCCAGCACATCGAGGCGATCCGAAAGGCCGGCGCGGTCTTCAACGAAGCCGTGCTGTCCGGCGGCGGCTCGCGCAGCCTGATCTGGCCTCAGATCTTTGCCGATGTGCTCGGCGTTCCGGTCAGTGTTGCCCGCTCGCGTGAAACCGGTGCGCTGGGAGCGGCGATTGCAGCCGGAACCGGCGTCGGTGTCTTCACAGACTTCGGCGCCGGTGCTGCGGCCATGGTCCGGACCGAGCGGCATTATCGTCCGGATGTCTCGCTTGAGGCACATTATGCGCGGCGCTACGCTCTCTATCAGGATATCGCCGAGGCAATGGCACCGCTCTGGCGGCGTCTGACGGCGGTCCCGCTGGCAGCGGGAGCGGCGGCATGAACATGCGGGTGAATGATGCGGCCATCGATGCGGGACGCTACGACTACATCATCGTCGGCGCGGGATCGGCGGGATGCGTTCTGGCCAACCGGCTGTCGCGCGATCCGAAAACTCGTGTCCTGCTGCTCGAAGCCGGCGGCAGCGACCGATATCATTGGGTGCATGTGCCGATCGGTTATCTCTATTGCATGGGCAATCCGCGCACCGATTGGATGATGAAGACGGCGGCGGAAGCCGGACTGAACGGCCGGTCACTGCCTTATCCGCGTGGAAAAGTGCTGGGCGGCTGCTCGTCGATCAACGGCATGATCTATATGCGCGGCCAAGCGGCCGATTATGACGGCTGGCGGCAAGCCGGCAATTCCGGCTGGGGCTGGGATGACGTGCTGCCCTATTTCCTGAAATCCGAGGACAATTATCGCGGGAAGTCGCTGATGCACGGGGCAGGCGGCGAATGGCGGGTGGAAAAGCAACGGCTTTCCTGGCCGATCCTCGATGCCTTTCGCGATGCGGCCGAGGAGCTAGGCATTCCAAAAACCGACGATTTCAACGATGGCGACAATGAGGGCTCCGGCTATTTCGAGGTCAATCAGCGCGGCGGCCTGCGCTGGAACACGACAAAGGCCTTTCTGCGCCCGGCGATGAAGCGGCCCAATCTGCGCGTGCTGACCCGCGCCGAAACCGAGCGGCTGGAATTCGACGGCAGGATGGTGACCGGCGTGCGGTTCCGGCTGAACGGGCAGAAACATCTGGCTCGCGCCGATCGCGAGATCATCCTGTCTGCCGGTGCGATCAATTCGCCGAAAATCCTCGAGCTTTCCGGCGTCGGTCGCCCGGATGTGTTGTCCGCTGCCGGACTGGACGTCGCCCACGAACTTCGGGGTGTCGGCGAAAACCTGCAGGACCATTTGCAGATCCGTACGGTCTTCCGCATCGAGGGCGCAAAGACGCTGAACCAGCTCTATCACAACTTGTTCAGCCGAGCGGGTATGGGGCTTGAATATATGCTGCGCCGGTCCGGTCCGCTGTCGATGGCGCCGAGCCAGCTCGGTATCTTTGCCAAGAGCGATCCGGCTGTTGCGACCGCCGATCTCGAATATCACGTGCAGCCCTTGAGCACAGACCGGCTCGGCGAGCCGCTGCATAAATATCCCGCTGTCACCGTCTCCGTCTGCAATCTGCGGCCGGAAAGCCGGGGGAGCGTGCATGTTGGCGGCCCGGACCTTTGCATGGCGCCGGAAATCCGCCCGAACTATCTTTCGACAGCCGGCGACCGGATGGTTGCGACGAAATCGATCCGGCATGCCCGCCGGCTGATGGAGGCCGATGCCATTCGCAATTACCGGCCGCAGGAGATGCTGCCGGGCACGGAATATCAGAGTGACGAGGACCTGATCCGTCGGGTCGGCGATATCGCCACAACGATTTTCCATCCGGTCGGCACCTGCAAGATGGGCAGCGACACCATGGCGGTTGTCGATCCGCAATTGCGGGTGCATGGGCTTGCGAGACTGCGGGTGGTCGATGCCTCGATCATGCCGACGATCGTCTCGGGCAATACCAACTCGCCAGTAATCATGATTGCCGAAAAGGCCGCGGAAAGCATTCTATCAGAGGCTTAACGCGGTTTTCCCAGGCGAAGCGCGAAGCGGTTTTGCCGGGAATCGGGGTAATAACAGGGGGTTCGGCCGAACCGCTTTCGATCTAAAGCGCCCAGTCATCCCGATTTTGGACCTCGGCAGCTTTGTCCTCGCGGCAAATCGTTTCCAGCGCCAACGAGGCACGACTGGAGTGTCTCTGTTTGTGCCGCAGGATTGCAAATTGGCGGGACGGCAAAGGGAAGCGCGCCTTAACCAGCAGACCCTGCGTCAAGAGCGGCGCGGCCACGGCGCCGGAAACGACCGTTGCGCAGAGGCCTTCTCTTGCTGCCGATATGACGGCTTCATTCGACGGCAGCTCAAGCGCGACTGTCAGATCTGCGGGGCCGATGCCGAGATTGGAAATCGCCGCCTCGAAAGCCGACCGGGTTCCGGACCCTTTTTCCCGCATGACCCATTTCGTGCCCGAAACCAGCTCCGCCGGGGCGATCGGTTTGCCACGCGCCCAGGGATGGCGCGGACCGACGACGATAAGGAGTTCGTCCTCGGCGAGCGGCCGAATATTCAGCGCCGGCTCATCAACGCTGCCTTCCACGAAACCGACTTCCGCCAATCCATCGAGAACCGCTTTTGCCGCCGTGGTCGTGTTGCCGATCATCAGCTTCAGGTCGATGCCCGGATAGCGCATCTTGAAGCGCATCAGCATCGCCGGCAGCCAATAGCTTGCGATCGTCTGGCTGGCAAAGACCACCAGCTCACCCTTTTGCAATCCGCCGAGATCGGACAGAACGAGCGCCGCGGCTTTTGCGCGTGCGAGTGTGGCTCTTGCCTCCCCCAGAAAGATCCGTCCTTCATATGTCAGCTCTATGCGGCGTCCGACACGGTGGAAAAGCTCGACACCATAGGAGGCCTCGAGATTGCGGATCGCCGAACTGACGGCCGATGGCGTGAGGCCGATCGCCGAGGCGGCGTTGGTCAGGTGCTCGCGTTCCGCAACCGCGACGAAAATGGAGAGCTGTTCGAAGGTCATGATGAATCGTTCGATTTTACCGAATGAACTATATTAAACTATTCAATGGAAGTCGACAATTGAGTATGGGACAGTGAAGCATTCCGCAAGGTCTTGCCGATGCTCGTTTCCGCCTCCCGTTCCCCGTCGCTTCCTGCCGTCCTGCCGGGACTTGTCCTTTGTGCGGCGGTCACGCTCATTGCGCAGCTGGTTGAGCAGTTGCAGCTGATGATTTTCGGCGCGCACTGGATCGAGAGCCTCGTGCTGGCCATTCTGATCGGCATTGCCGTGCGCTCCTCGGTCCGGCTGCCGCAGACCTTCACTCCCGGCATTCACTTCGCCGCCAAGACGCTTCTCGAGATTGCCGTCGTGTTGCTGGGCGCCTCGCTCAGCACGGCCGCCATCCGGCAGGCCGGACTGCCGCTTGTCGGTGGAATTGCCGTCCTGGTTGCGCTGTCCTTGGCCGGCAGCTTTCTGCTTGGCCGGCTCTTCGGGCTGTCGACCAGCCTGGCGACCTTGGTTGCTTGCGGCAACTCGATCTGCGGCAATTCTGCGATCGCCGCGGCAGCACCTGTGATCGGCGCCAAACCGGACGATATCGCCGCCTCGATAGCGTTTACCGCGCTGCTCGGCGTTGGTGCGGTGCTGACTTTGCCGCTTCTGCATCTGTTCCTGGGTCTCAGCGCCGTACAATATGGCGTTTTCGCAGGGCTGACAGCCTATGCCGTGCCGCAGGTACTGGCGGCGACGGCCTCCGCCGGCGCCGTCAGCACCCAGGTGGGCACGCTCGTCAAGTTGATCCGCGTGATGATGCTCGGCCCCGTCATTCTTGTGCTCGGCGCAGTTCATGGTCGCCGTCCCGGCGGCGCCGCAATCAATCTCCGCCATGTTCTGCCATGGTTCATCCTCGGTTTTGCGGCCATGGCGACGCTTCGCTCGCTCGAGGCGATCCCGGCGCCGCTGCTGCCCGCGATGTCGGCTGTATCAGCCGCCTTCACCGTTACTGCCATGGCCGCGTTGGGCCTCTCCGTCGATGTCAGATCCATCGCCCATACCGGCGGTCGGGTCCTCGTCGCGGCGGCGCTGTCGCTGCTGGCTCTGGCGGTGCTTGGGCTTTGCTTGATCGGCCTGCTGAATATCGTCTGAGACGGGGTGGTGTGCCCAAAATACTTGCAAAAATTCCCGTTGCCTTCCAAACGATCAGCGGCTAGCCTGTATATACAGGGCGGAGAAGCAAAGATCGTCATGCGGGTCATCTCTTCACAGCAAGCTGCGGATCTCCTCGAAGACGGGATGACGGTCGCTGCCTCGGGTTTTGGAGGATGCTGCCATCCCGAGGCCATCACGGCCGCGGTGGAGGAGCGTTTCCTCGCCACTGGAAAACCGCGCAAGCTGACACTTCTGTTTGCTGCCAGCACGGGCGATCGTCAGACGCGCGGCATGGGGCATTTCGGCTATGAGGGCCTCGTCGCCCGCGTGATCGCCGGGGGATGGCGGGGAACGCCGCGCCTTGGCAGGCTGGCGATCGAGGAAAAGATCGAAGCGCATTGTTGGCCGCAAGGCGTCATCGCCCAGCTCTATCGGGCGATTGCCGCCGGTCAGCCTGGGGTGATCACCCATATCGGGCTCGGTTCTTTCATGGATCCGCTGCATGGCGGCGGTCGCATGAATGCGACGACGCCGCGAGCGCTTGTCGAGCGCGTGTCGTTGCGCGGCAAGGAATGGCTGCTTTATCCCTCGATGCCGCTCGACTGCGTGCTTTTGCGCGGTACGACGGCCGACGAAGACGGCAACGTCACCCTCGAGGACGAAGCCTTTCCGCTCGACGTGCTCGCCATGGCGCAGGCAGGCCGAAATTCCGGCGGTGTCGTCATCGTGCAGGTCAAGCGGATTGCCGAGCGCGGCTCGCTGCCGCCGGGCGATGTTCGCATCCCGGCGGCGCTGGTCGATTATGTCGTCGTCTGCGAAAATCCGGCCCAGCACGGCGTCAGTTTCGCCGAGACAGACAATATCGCCTATACCGGACGCGTCCGGATGGCGGTGAGCCGCCTGCAGCCGGCGCCGCTGTCGGCCGATAAGATAATTCAGCGCCGTGCCTTCCTGGAGTTGGCGCCGCTCCATCGCCCGACGATCAACCTCGGCATCGGCATTGCCGCCGGGATCGGTCGGATCGCCAGCGAAGAGGGATTCGACGATTATACGGTGACGATCGAATCCGGCGTGATCGGCGGCGTGCCGGCCGAGGAACTGTCCTTCGGCGCTGCCGTCAATCCGACCGCCATCGTCCCACAGGCTTCGCAGTTCGACTTTTACGACGGCGGCGGCCTCGATATCGCCTTTCTCGGCATGGCCGAGGTGGATAGGCACGGTGCGGTCAATGTCAGCCGCTTCAACAATTCCATCGTTGGGGTCGGCGGCTTCACCAATATTTCGCAGACGGCGGGGCGTGTTGTCTATCTCGGCGCATTTTCGGCCGGCGGCGCGGAAATTGCGGTTGCCGACGGCAGGCTCGACATCATCCGGGACGGCAGAGTTTGCAAGATCGTCGACCATGTCGACCAGATCAGTTCGAGCCCGGCCTTTGCGCCGGAAGGGCAGTCGCAGCTCGTCGTCACCGAGCGGGCGGTCTTTCGAGTGATCGACGGATGCCTGACGCTGACGGAGTTTGCCCCCGGCATCGATCTCGCCGCCCATGTTCTCGACCGCCTGCCGAAGGGCGTCGCGGTGTCGGACCAGCTGAAACAGATGGACGCGCGCCTGTTTTCCACCCACGCCATGAAGGACTTTGCCCCATGAAAATCGATGGAGCCGTCATCATCGTCACGGGCTCGGCAACAGGCGTCGGGGCCGCATGCGTGAAGCAGTTCGCCGAGAGCGGTGCCCGGGTGGTCGTCAATTACAACAGCAGCAACAAAGAGGCCGATGAAACGGCCGATATCTGCCGCAGCCTGGGCGCGGAGGTCGAGATCGTCCAGGCCGACGTTGCCGACGATGCGGCCTGCCGCCGGATGGTCGCGACGGCCGTCAACCGGTGGGGGCGGCTCGACGCCCTGGTGAACAATGCCGCAACGACGGTCAAATCGGATCCTTTCGATCTGGAGACATTGTCGGCCGAAGATTTTCAGAGTGTTTTCGGCGTCAATGTCATCGGCGCCTATCAGATGTGCCGGGCGGCGGTGCCTGCGATGCGGGACAGCGGCGGCGGTGCGATCGTCAATGTCTCATCCAACGTTACCTTTACCGGTGGCGGCAGTTCGCTTGCCTATACGGCCTCCAAGGGTGCGCTCAATGCGTTGACCCTGGCTCTAGCGCGCACCTGCGGTCCCGATATCCGGGTGAACGCGGTTTGCCCCGGCATTATCGATACGCGCTGGATGCGCGGCACGCTCGGGCCGGATGCCTATGGCGCCATTGCCAAGCGATTTTCGGAAACCGCGCCGCTCGGCCGGGTCGCGACACCGGAAGACGTTGCCGGCGCCATTGTCTGGCTTGTTCAGGGGGCAGACTTCGTCACTGGCGAATTGCTTTCCGTCGACGGCGGCATCCGCCTGTCGGGTGGCGTTCGCAAACCCGTGGCATCCGGCGGAGCCGCATCGTGACGTTGTCGGCCCAATCCATTCTCGATTTCCCGGTGCCGCAGGCGACGCATGTGGTTACTGCAAGAGATGCCATCCTCTACGCCCTGTCTGTCGGCTACGGCACCAACCCGCTCGACGAAAACCTATTGAACTATGTCTATGAACGCGATCTCGTGACCGCGCCGACCCTTGCCAATGTCGTGGCGCATCCAGGCCCGTGGATGCAGCAGACGGGTGTCGACTGGGCGCGTCTCGTGCATTCCGAACATCGCCTGACCATCCACCGGCCAGTCCCTCTCGATGTGCCGCTGATCTCCCGGTCGCGCGTCTTGTCGGTGGTCGATCGCGGCCTTGAGAAAGGCATGTTCGTCAGCTTCGAGCGCATGATCGCAACCGTGGACGGTGATGAGCCGATCGCGACGATCGTCCAGACGAACGCCTGCCGCGGTGACGGTGGATGCGGTTCGGCGGGAACGGCGCCTGAACCTCTGTCCAAAGTCCCGGACCGAGAGCCGGACTTCGAATTCAATGTCGACCTCCCTGACAACGCCGCGCTGCTTTATCGCCTGAACGGCGATCTCAATCCGTTGCATGCGGATCCACAGGCAGCCGGCCGAAGCGGCTTCGATCGGCCGATCCTGCATGGGCTGTGCAGCTTCGGTTATGCGGGCTACGCCATCATCGCCGCCATCGATCCAGGCATGAAGATCGGCTTGCGGGCGATCGCGGCGCGGTTCAGCGCGCCGATCTTTCCCGGAGAAACGATCACCGTGCAGATGTGGCGCAACGACGCCGAGATTCGCTTCAAGGGGATCGTTGCGTCACGGGGCGCGACCATCCTCGACAATGGCATGGCGAGGCTGTCATGACGAACGCGGTCAAACCAGCCGCCGGCGAGGCGCGCCATTATATCAGGATCAAGGAGCAGATCCTGGCCGACATCGCCGAAGGCAAGCTGCAGCCGGGAGACCGGGTATCCTCTGAAAGCGAACTGGTGGCGGCATTCGGCGTCAGCCGCATGACGGCGAACCGCGCGCTGCGGGAATTGATGTTCGAGGGTGTCCTCAAGCGATCCGCCGGGATCGGAACCTTCGTGTCGCCAAAGCACCTCGACGTCGATCTGCTTCAAATCCGCAACATAGCCGACGAAATACTGGAGCGGGGTCACACGCATAAGGCGGCGGTCGTTCAGGCCGGCTCGATGAAGGCGGATGCCAACGTTGCCGACGCGCTCGAACTGACGCTCGGCGCTGAGGTGATGCACTCGCTGATCGTGCACCTGGAAAACGCCCAGCCCATTCAGGTCGAGGAGCGCTACGTCAATCCGCTGGTCGCGCCCGACTATCTGTCGACCGATTTCAGCAGCATGACGCCGAACGAATATCTGACGAAGGTGGCGCCGATAACGGCGTTCGAACATATCGTCCAGGCCGTCAAACCGGACACGACGATCCGCAAATATCTTGGCCTGAAGAATGATCACCCTTGCCTGCGCGTCTTTCGAAGGACCTGGTCGGGCGAGGCCGTCGTGACCTGTGCGCTGTTATACTATCCGGGCGCGCAATATCGGCTGGAAGCACGGTCCACCAAGGGTCCCTCGAAGCCCGTCGCCATTCTCGGAGAGAAACAGTGAGCGCCACCCATTCTCCATCGATCACCTTCAGTGCGTCGCCGCCGACGATCGAGGACATCGCAGCAATTGCCCGTCGTTACGCCAGGATCGAAATCTCCGCCGAAGTCGAGGCCCGGATTACGGCGGCGCGCGCCGTCGTCGATCGCTATACGGAAAAGGAGCTGCCGGTTTATGGCCTGACGACGGGACTGGGAGCGGGAGTCGATACACGACTTGCAACGGAAGATCTGGTGGCCTTCCAAATGCGTGTGCCGCAAGCCCGCGCGGTCGGCGTCGGGAAACCGCTCGCACAGGAATCCGTGCGGGCGATGATGGCCGTCAGGGCGGCCGGCATGGCGGCGGGCGGCTCCGGCATTTCGTTGGACGTGTTCCGCGGTTTGATCGCCGCCGTCAATGCAGGTATTCATCCCGTAGTCCCGTCATTGGGCTCGATCGGTGCGGCGGATCTGGCTCCGCTTGCCCATATGAGCCGGGCGCTGCTTGGCTTCGGCGAGATCGAGCTTGGCGGCGACGTGCTGCCGGCCGCCGCCGCCCTTGAAAGGGCCGGCCTGAAGCCTCTCGAATTGGCGCCGAAGGACGGGCATGCGCTTGTCGTGGCCAACAGTCTCTCCATCGGCCTTGCCTGCCTGGCGCTTGAGGATATCGAGCGGCTCTTCGATTGGTCCCTGAAGGCGATTGCCGTTAACTTCGAAGCGTTCCGGGCCAATGTCAGCGTCTTCGACGATCGCGCTCTCGCTGCCAGACCGGCCTTTGGGCAGCGCCGTGTCGCCGCTCAACTGATGGAACTGCTTTCGGGAAGCTCCTTGCTTGCGGCCGATGCCGCAAGACGTCTCCAGGATCCTTTGAGCTACCGCTGCACGCCGCAGGTCTGGGGCGCGATGAGGCATGCGATCGACGAGGCAAGGCAGGCGACGGAGATAGATCTCGTCAGCTCCAGCGACAACCCTGTCGTCATCGCCTCCGAAGGCGTCATTCTTGCACACGGCAATTTCGACATGACCGCTTTTGTGCTCGCCTGGGAAAGGCTGGGGCAGGCGATGGCGCATTGTGCGGCAGGCACCGCCTATCGGATCATGAAGATCATGTCGCCCGGCATGTCCGACCTCCCGCGCTTCCTGACCCCGATGGGCCAGAGCCGGACCGGTTTTGCGACCGTGCAAAAGACCGTCTCGGCCATGGAAGCCGAAATCCGCCATCTCGCCATGCCGGTTTCGCTCTCGCCCTTTCCCGTCGCCGATGGCGTCGAAGACCAAGCGTCGATGGCGCCGAGCGTTTTGGCAAAGACGCAGGCGATCGTCGAGCGCCTGCGTTATCTCGTTGCCATTGAACTGATTGCCTCGGCGCAGGCCGTCGAACTGCGCGGCGTCTCAGGCGAATTGGGCAAGGGATCGGCTGAGGCCTATGCATTCGTGCGCAGCCACGTCCCGGCGCTTGATGAGGATCGCGCGCAAGGGCCGGATTTTGCGACGATCGCCGCATTGATCGGGCTTGGCCCGCAGTAAGCCCGGTTCGCCACTGCCCCACCAAGAAGGGCAGGGCGCCGACCGGTCATGCCGACGGCTATTCTGGGGAATGCCGCCGGTTCGTTCATTGAAAAGTCAACAAGAGGGAATGACTATGAAAAATTGGACAAAGGGCATCCTTGCAGCCGGCGTCATGGCAACCGCCATGTTCCAGTCTGCATCCGCAGAGACCATCAAGGTCGGCAGCAAGAATTTCACCGAGCAGTTCATCCTCGCTGAAATGTATTCAGCCGTTCTGGAAAATGCCGGCTTCACCGTCGAGCGCAAGATCAACCTCGGCGGCACGCTGATTGCGCACCAGGCATTGGTGGCTGGCGAGATCGATCTTTATCCGGAATATACCGGCACGGCGCTCGCATCCGTCGTCAAGGGCGAGATGTCGACCGATGCCGACAAGGTCTATACGCAGGTCAAGGACTTCTATGCCAAGCAGTTCAATCTCACATGGCTGAAGCCGAGCGGGATCAACAACGGCTATGTCATCGTCGTCCGGCAAGAAACGGCGCAGGCCAACAATCTGAAGAGCCTGTCGGATCTCGCCAAGGTCTCCAAGACACTGGTCTTCGGCGGCGGTGCCGAATTTCCGGATCGCGCCGACGGCCTGCCCGGCCTGAAGCGCGTCTACGACGCCGAGTTCAAGGAGTTCAAGCAGTTCGCCAAGCTTGGTCTTCGTTACGACGCGCTGGAACAAAAGGATATCGACGTTGCCAACGGTGCGGCGACCGACTGGCAGATCGGCTCGAAGAATCTCGTGCCGCTGGCAGACGACAAGGGTCTGTTTCCGCCCTACTACGTGGCGCCCGTTGTCCGCCAGGACGTGCTGAAGGCCAACCCGAAGGTTGCCGAACTGCTCGAAGCGGTCGGCTCCCATCTCGACAACGAGAAGATGCGGGTCCTCAATGCCAAGGTCGAAACCGATCACGAGGAAGCCAAGGACGTGGCGGTCGATTTCCTCAAGGAAAACGGCCTCCTGCCGAAATGATTGTCATGCCTCCGCGGCCGGATATCAATCCGGCTGCGGTCTGGTGCGGCGATCCTTTTAAGGGTTTTTGTTCGAAAATCCGTCCGGTCAGCAGCCGGACAGGAATGTGGAGAAGCGGGAAATGCAGGAAATCTGGATCGATTATCTCAACGCCCTCGATGCCAAGGCGCTGGCGCTGACGAATGACGAGCTTCTCGATGCGGTGTCGAAGGCGCTGGATGCGCAGGGCAGGGGTGAAACCGTCATCGAGCCGCGTGTTCATCTTGTGCCGGAGAGCTCCGACAAAGGCCATTTCAACGTGCTTCGCGGCTACGTCAAAGCGCTGAATTATGCCGGCGTCAAAGTCGTCGGCGACTTCGTCGACAACTACAAGGTCGATCTGCCTTCGGAGCTTGCGGTCCTCAACCTGTTCGACCCGAACACCGGCGTGCCGAAGGCTATCATCGACGCAACTGATATCACCGACATGCGCACCGGGGCCGTCACCGCCCTTGGCGCAAAATATCTCGCCCGCAAGGACAGCAAGGTGCTCGGCCATATCGGCGCGCGCGGAACCTCTTACTGGAATGTCCGGCTTCTCGATCATCTCTTCGACTTCGAGGAAATCCGCGTGCATTCGCGCCGCCCGGAAAGCCGCAATGCCTTCGCCAAGCGTCTTGAGGCGGATCTCGGCAAGAAGATCGTCGTCACCGACAATTGGGAGGATTGCCTCAAGGGCGCCGACATCATGGTCGAGGCCAGCCGCCTGCCGGAACCCGCTCCGCTGTTCAAGACCGAATGGGTGAAGAAGGGAGCCTTCGTCGTGCCCTATGGCACGATGAGCGCGCTCGAATTCGATCTCACCGACATCATGGACAAGGTCGTCGTCGACGATTGGGGACAATGCGGCCCCGGCAAGCCTTTTGGAGCGCTTCGCCGTCACGTCGACGAGGGTAAGGTGACGGCCGAGAACCTGCATGCCGAAATCGGCCAGATCGTCTGCGGCAGGAAGCCCGGCCGCGAAAGCGATGAGGAGACGATCCTGTTCTGGCACCGCGGTCTCAGCACGACCGACGTGGCGCTCGGCGCCGCCATGGTCGACAAGGCCAGAGAGATGAACATCGGCCAGCGGCTGCGGTTCGCATAGTCGCCATGGTGATGTCCAAGCCGATCGCCTGTTCGCGAATGTATAATCTCAGCCCGCGCATTCGCGGCCTGTGGGATGCGCTGTTTGCGCAGGTCAGCCTGCAGTCCGGTATCGAACTCGAAATCATCGCTCATGCAGCACCGGCACCGCTGTCGGAATTGTGGGCGAGGCCGGACATGGGTGCGGTCTTCATGTGTGGCTATCCGTTTTCACGCATGCCTGAGGACGCAAGGCCGACTGTACTTGCCGCACCCGTCTCGAGCGAGGCATGGTCTTTGGACCAGCCGCTCTATGCCAGCCACATTCTCGTCGCCTCCACCGGGCCGGTGAACGCGGTGGCGGATCTCGCTGCGGCACGCTGGGGCTGGACCGCGCGCGATTCCCAATCGGGCTACCACGCGGCGCGTTCTTTTCTTGCCGACCGGTTTGCCGGGAAAATGAAGCAGAGTTTGACGGTCGGGCCGTTGCTCAACCCATCAGGCATCGTCGCAGCCCTCAAGGACGGCAGGATCGATGCGGGTGCGATCGACGCTTACGCCTTCCAATTGTTGTCGATGCACGAACCCGATGCGATCGATGGTCTTCGTATTTTGGCGACGACCGATCCGCTTCCCGTGCCGCTATTGGTTGCCGCCCAGACATTGCCGTCGGACATCGCAGCAGGGTTACAGCAAAGCCTCGTGACGTTGCATGAAACGCCTGAGGGAGCGGCGGTTTTGGAACGGCTCGGCCTCCGGCGATTTTCGACGGTCACGCCGTCGGCCTACGATAGTCTACCGCAGAGAGCTGACGACGCCGATCACAGATTGGGGATCTCATGGTAAACAGGCGAAAGAGCGCCGCGATGCGGAGGTCTCGACGATGAAATGGGTCCCCAAACATCTCGACCGGCTATTCGAAGCGCTGTTGGAGCACCTCTATCTCGTTTTTTCCTCGGTCGGCATTGCCCTGGTGATCTCGCTGATAGTCGGAATATGGGCGGCAAGGCGGCCGCGGAGTTTTGCGGCCATCGTCATTTTCACCGGTATCCTGTTCGCGGTGCCGAGCCTGGCGCTGTTTGCGCTTCTGATCCCCATCATGGGCATCGGTGCGGCACCCGCCATAACCGGTCTTGCCGCCTACTCGCTGATGATCCTGATCCGCAATATCGGCATGGGATTTCAGGCTATTCCTCGTGACATATTGGAAGCTGCCGATGGCATGGGCTACGGCACGGCACGGCGGATCTGGGAAGTCGAGCTGCCGCTGGCCATGCCCTACATCGTCGGCGGCATCCGCATCGCCATGGTGACAGTCATCGGCATTGCCACCGTTGCCGCCTATATCAATGCCGGCGGGCTCGGCGTCATCATTTTCGAAGGCATCGACCAGCGCTTTCCCGAAAAGATCATCGCAGGCGGGCTGCTGACGTCATGTCTGGCGCTCTTTGCCGACTACTGTTTTGCCTCCTTCGAAAAGCTGCTGCGCCGGCGCAGCGGGGGGAAGGCGGCATGATCGTGATCGATGCATTCAGCTGGATCTTCAACAATTCCGGCACCTTCTTCAACGCGTTCAATCGCCATCTGCTGATGTGCGCCCTCTCGCTCGGCATCGCCTTCGTCATCGCCGTGCCGCTCGGATTTGTCGTCGCACGGGCACCGCGCGCCGCCTTTGCAGTGGTCAATATTGCCGGCGCCTTGCGCTCCATCCCAAGCCTTGCGATCCTGTCGGCGACGATGCCTTTTCTCGGCATCGGATTGCTGCCGTCGGTGATCGCCCTCATCGTCCTGGCCGTGCCGCCGCTATTGTTGAACACGATCATCGGCATCCGCGAGATCGAGGCGTCGGTGATCGATGCGGCGGATGGAATGGGCATGAGCGCCGGACAGATGCTGTGGGAGATCGAACTTCCCCTGGCCATTCCCGCGATTCTGTCGGGTGTCAGGACGAGCGCCATCCAGGTGATCGGCGGGGCGGCGCTGGCCTCCTTCATCGGCGGCGGCGGACTTGGCGATTTCATCAATGCCGGCATTGCGATCATGAACATGCCGCGCCTTCTCGTCGGAGCGGTGCCGATTGCCCTGCTAGCAATCTTTGCAGAATTGGCCTTCGGCGCCCTGGAGCGCCTCTTCACTCAACGGCGCTGAGCGGCCGAAAGCGGATAACAGGATGATTCATCTCGATCATGTAACGAAGAACTACGACGGAAGCGACCAGCATGCGGTCGACAATCTCGATCTCCTGATCGAGACCGGCACGACGGTTGCCCTGATCGGTCCTTCGGGCTGCGGCAAGACCACGACCATGCGGATGATCAATCAGTTGGAGACGCCGACGACGGGACGTGTGCTGGTCGACGGCAGGGATATCACCCGGGTCGACCAGAAGGAGCTGCGCCGCAGCATCGGCTATGTCATCCAGCAGGTCGGTCTGTTTCCGCATATGTCGATCGCACGCAATGTCGCGACCGTTCCGCGGCTTCTCGGTTGGGAAAAGGCGCGCAGCGATCGCCGCGTCGACGAACTCCTGGATCTCGTCGGTCTTGATCCGGGCATCATGCGGCAGCGCCTGCCGCATGAATTGTCAGGCGGGCAGCGCCAGCGCGTCGGTTTTGCGCGTGCACTCGCAGCCGACCCCGCAATCATGCTGATGGACGAACCGTTCGGCGCGATCGATCCGATCACCCGCGTCCGGCTTCAGGACGAATTCCGTGATATTCTGAGGAAGGTGAAGAAGACCGTCGTCATCGTCACGCATGACCTCGATGAGGCTATCAAGATGGGCGATCGCATCGCGATCATGCGGGATGGCCGCCTCCTTCAATATGATAGCCCGCAGGAAATCCTCGCGCGTCCCGTCAATGAATTCGTCGAGAGTTTTCTCGGTCCCGACCGAGCCATAAAGAGGCTCAGCTTGATTGCCGTATCGACGATCATGACCGCGCCGGAACCGTCCAACGGTGATGCCGAGATCGCCGCTGACGCCACGGTTCACGATGCCTTGGCGCTCATCCTCTCCGGTGAGATGCCGGGCCTGCATGTCAGGTCAGCCGATGGGACGCTTGCGGGATATCTGTCGCGAGACACCTTGTTGCGCGCCAATCGGCTGTAGGGCAATTCCAGCAAAAGCGCGCAGCGGTTCTGCTCGACGCGGAACAAGACCATCGGCCCTTGCCGTAGGGATGAACGACATTTCCATACTACCCAGGCGCGCTGACGGGGATTGCCGATCGCCCGCATCAGGTTGTAGATCAGTCTTGCACAATGGAATTGTGCAAGCGGCGGATGATAGTTCGCCATCCGCCGTTGTCTGAAGGGTTATCAGCGCCCGCGCTGTCACATGAGGGGTCCGACGCATTGTCTTCGCTTGTTCTTCCCAATCGCCCACTCCTTTTGGCGCGCAACGTCATCTCCACACCGAACGCTTACTTCTGGTCAACACCCATCATCCTGACGCTGGTTGTTTTTCTGTTCCTCTGGGAAGCGCCAGGCCTGATCCGCGATTTCCAGATCAACCAGAACCCTTTGGTGCTCGAAAACGGCGACGTGCAGAACGGGCGATGCAGGACGCGCAAGGCCATCTTCACCCATTGCGAAGCGCGCCTTGTCTACAGCTACGGCGGACGGGACTACGACACCGAGGTGGAGATCATGTTCGTCGATTTCCATGCCGGCGACTATGAAACCGGCCTTGTGATCTCAGCCGATCATCCCGAACTCGCGACGATGAGCCTCGGTCTGGACATGCTCTGGAACCGGATCATCACGCTTACTGTGTTCGTCATAGTGCTCGGCGGCACGAGCCTGGGAACGATTTTTCTCGGTATCCGCATTTGGCGGGTCAAGGGTCAACTGCGTCGGCCTGCGATGTTGACCCCCGTCCCGGTCGAGGTGACCGCGTTCGATCGCAAACGCGGCGTCCTTTCCATTACCTATAATGACAAGATCGCAGCCGACAAAACGGGGCGATCGGCCTACACGCGCATGAAGAATGGAGAAGAGCCGTTGATCGTCGGGGAAGCCAGCGGCAAAGCGATCGGACTGGCTGTCAGGCACGGCAATACAGCCCTTCCGGTGCTTCTGGACGATCGTCTGCAGCGCGTCGAGCTTACGGACGACGAGCGCAGAGCGGCTCTTGCATCCTTCGCGTCTCAGCAAGAAGGCGATCGGAAAGGGCCGGTCCTGATCGAAGAACCCCAAAAGACGGTATCGATCTGGAAGCGGCTGCAGATTTTCTTCGGTGTGCTGCTTCTGATCGTCGTCGGTGTGGTCGGCTTCTGGCTTTGGTATGTCACGAGTTCCACGACACAATTTCAATCGCCTGGCATGGATATCAACAATCTCATGCCGGCGCCGTTGAACGAGTGGGGATGCGAGCAGCTCAAGAAGCGGTTCGGTCAGGATCGTGCGCCGTTTGGTTGCGTCGCTGACGATTATACGAGCTGGAAATAGAGGTTGAACCCGCTTTTGCCGAGTTCCGGTCTGCCACGGACCGGCATCTTCGAACTTAGAGCAATTCCCGGCAAAGCGCGAAGCGATTTTGCCGGGAATTGCGTAAAAACAAAAGGATAGAGCGGTTCGCCGCTTCCGTGAAAAGCTGAACCGCTCTGGCCGTTTTCGTTGTGTTCACGCTTGCTGGCAAAAAAACTTGCGGATGGCAGGTAATACCCCGTTGCGGAACCAGGAGTACTTCGGCAAATGTCACCTTACTTAGCGTGAGGCGAGTTTATGTCATTTCGGATCGAGCGTCTGGTTGCAAAACACGTCAGCGGAGCGGCCGACGTCCTGGTAAACGCCTATGCCCTGCCTCCGTGGAACGAGAACTGGTCCCGTGAGGCGGCAGCTGAAAATGTGACCTATGTGCTTGAAACCCCTAGATCGGTTGCACTTGTGGCGGTTGATGACGGCAAGGTGCTCGGGATTGCACTGGGCGTACGACAGCGGCGCCACACCGGCCCGGTGATTTACCTGGACGAGCTTTCAGTGCAACCCGACGCACAGGGTAAGGGAATAGGGACCGCTCTGCTTTCTGCAATGTTTGAAACAGCCAAAGCTGAAGGGTGTAATAGTGTCTGGCTGATCTCGCAGCGAGGTGGGGCGCTGTCGGAGTTCTATCAGCGTTGCGGATTTGCTATGAGAGACGAGCTTGGTCTGTACTCCCGATCGAGCGGATAGTGCTGGATTGGGAGTCTCCGATCCGCCGGCGACAATCCTGAGCATGGCGGGCCTGCGACGACGTCGAGCCGCCGCCGCGCATCGATCGAGAATTTACGCCTTTCCATACATCTGGCTCGCCCGCAGCAGGCGTTGCGAATAGGGATGCTCGACCGCACCTCTGCGCAGGGCTGCGATATCAACCTGTTCGACGATCTCGCCGGCTTCCATGATGGCGACGCGGCTGCACATGTGGGAGACGACGGCGAGATCATGGCTGACGAGCAGATAGGTGAGGCCACGTTCCCGACGCAGGTCCTGGAGCAGATTGAGGATTTCGGCCTGAACCGACACGTCGAGCGCAGATGTCGGTTCGTCGAGAAGCAGGACGTCCGGGTCCAGCATCAGGGCGCGGGCGATCGCCACGCGCTGCCGCTGCCCGCCGGACAGCTGGTGCGGAAATCGGTAGCTCAGCGCCGGATCGAGGCCGACCGATCTCAGGACGGCATTTACGTCGACGGAATTCGTATCCAGTCCCTGGTTGCGCAGCGGCTCTTTCAGTTGCGAGCGGATGGTCTTGCGGGGATGGAGCGATCCATAGGGATCCTGGAACACCATCTGCACCCGGCGGAAGAACGGCCGGCTGCGCTGCCGGTCCAGCGTCTCGCCCTGGAGCTCGATCCGGCCGTCATAATTGGCGTTGAGGCCGGAGAGCGCCCTCAGCACGGTGGATTTTCCGCAACCGGACTCGCCGACCAGGCCGAAGGCCGTGCCGCTCTCGATGGCGAGGCTGACGTCTCTGACGACGGGCCGCTGGCCATGCCCGAAACGGATCGTGAGATTGTCGATCTTGATCACCGCGGCGCCTCCAATACGGGTTCGTCGAGCCAGGCCGGATCGCGTTTGAGGATCGGCAGCCGGGCAGGGGGATTCTCGATCGTCGGCAGGGATGCGAGCAGCCCTTGCGTATAGGGGTGTCTGGCCTTGTCGAGATCGCGCGCCTCGAGCACTTCGACGACCCGCCCCGCATACATGATGAGGACGCGATCGCAGAAATTCCTGATCAGATTGAGGTCGTGACTGATGAAGATCAGGCCGAGATTGCGGCGTAGCACGAGCTCGTCGAGCAGCGCCAGGATTTCGAGCCTTACCGTCACGTCGAGTGCCGACGTCGGCTCGTCGGCGATCAGCACTTCGGGTTCGGCGATCAGCATCATGGCGATCATCGCGCGCTGGCCCATCCCGCCGGAGATTTCGTGCGGATAAAGCCGGGCCACGCGCTCGGGATCGCGAATCTGGACGGCTTCGAGCATATCGAGCGCCTGGCCGGAGGTCTGCTTGGTGCTCGCCTTGGGATGATGGAAACGATAGGTTTCGGCGATCTGTTCGCCGATCCGCATGACGGGGTTGAGCGAATATTTCGGGTCCTGCAGGATGAGCCCGATCCGCCGCCCCCTGATCGTCATCATCGTCTTCTCGTTTGCCTTGAGCAGATCTACGTCGCGAAAGCGCATCCGCTCGGCATTGACGATCGCGGTCGGAGGTAAGAGCTTCATGATCGCGCGCCCGACGGTGGATTTTCCCGATCCGGATTCACCGACGATCCCGAGTTTTTCCTGTCCGAGCGCAAAGCTGACGCCGCGCACGGCCCGCACCTGTCCGCCGCCGAAGGCGATTTCGAGGTTTCGAATATCGATCAAGGGCTCGGTCATTCTGAACCTCGGGGATCAAGCACATCGCGGAGCGCATCGCCGACGAGGTTGAAGGCGAGGCTGACCAGCGCAATGGCAATGCCGGGTGCGGCGATGACCCAGGGGCTGTCGAGCATGAACTCACGGCCGCTCGCGGCCATCGAGCCCCATTCCGGCCATGGCGGCTGCGCACCGAGGCCAAGGAAGCCGAGACCAGCGGCGGTGATGATGATGCCGGCCATATTGAGGGTGACGCGGACGATCACCGAGGGAATGCACATCGGCAGGATGTGGCGGGTGATGATCGCGATTGATGTCGCGCCCTGCAGGCGCACGGCGGCGATATAGTCCGCCTTGCGAAGGCTGAGCGTTTCGGCCCGCGCGAGGCGCGCGATCGGCGGCCAGGCCGTCAGCGAAATTGCGATGATTGCGTTGGTGATGCCCGGTCCGAGCGCTGCGGCAAAACCGAGCGCCAGCACCAGCCCGGGGAAAGACAGGAAAATGTCGGTGACGCGCATCAGGATTTCATCGATGACGCCGCCGAAATAACCTGAGACGGTGCCGATCAGCAGGCCGAGCGGGGCGACGATGATCGTGACGAGCATGATGATGTAGAGCGTCGTGCGGGCGCCATAGATCACCCGGGAGAACACGTCGCGGCCGAAATTGTCGGTGCCGAGCCAATGGCTTGCCGATGGCGCGGCAAGCCGCCCGGCCATGTCCTGGACGATCGGATCGTAGCTCGTCAGCAAGGGGGCGGCCGTCGCTACCACGATCAGCAGCACGATGATGGCGAGTCCGGCGAGGCCAAGCGGGTGCAGGCTGAATTTCAGCCAGCCCTGATGGATTTGCTGCGCGGACGATTGAAACCAGCCTCGAGGCTCCGGCGCGAGCAGCCATTTGCGAAAGCCGCCGGTGTCAACGCTGTCTGCGTGCTCAGAGGAAATCGTCATGGCGTCACCGTGTCCTCGGATCAAGAATGCGATAGAGGAAGTCCGACAGGATATTGATCGTCAGGAAGACGGCGCCGATCGTCAGCACCGACCCCATGACGACATTCATGTCATTCATCTGCAGCCCGCGGGTGAGGTACTGGCCGAGCCCGGGCCATCCGAAAACCGTTTCGATCAGCACCGCTCCTTCGAGCAGCCCACCGAAGGTCAGCGCCATGATCGTCAAAAGCTGCACGCGGATGTTCTTGAAGGCATGGCGCCAGACGACCTTGCGGGTGCCGAGCCCCTTTGCCCGCGCAGTGATGATGTATTCCTGGCTGAGCTGCTCCAGCATGAAGCTGCGCGACATGCGGCTGATATAGGCGACGGAATAATAGCCGAGGATCGCCGCCGGCAGGATGATGTGGCCGAGAGCGTTGTGAAACACGTCCCATTGCTGCTGCAGCGCTGCGTCGATCAGGAGAAAGCCGGTCATGGGCGTGACGAGGCCTTCGTAGAAGACGTCGATGCGGCCGGATGCTCCGACGAGCTTGAGCTTGGCATAGAAGATGAAGAGCGCCATCAGCCCGGTCCAGAAGATCGGAATGGAATGGCCGGCAAGGGCGACGATGCGGGCGACGTGGTCGATGACAGTTCCGCGTCTGACGGCAGCCGTGATCCCCAGGGGAACGCCGATGATGGCGCCGATGATCATGGCGATGACCGCAAGCTCGATGGTGGCGGGAAAGATCGTCATGAGGTCGGTGAGGATTGGCTGGCCGGTCGTCGCCGAGGTGCCGAGATCGCCTGTCGCGATCTTCCCGACATAGGCGAGGAACTGCATCCAGACGGGTTGCCCGAGCCCCAGCTCATGATAGACGCGATCATAAACCTCCTTGCTGACCTCCGCCCCGGTGATGGCGAGCACCGGGTCGGCAGGCAGCAGACGGCCCATCGAAAAGGTCAGGAAGAGAAGGCCGAGCAGCGTCGTCACCACAGCCACGACCCGCCCTGCCAAGCGTTGCAACAGGTTCACCAGAGGGTGCGGGGCCGCATCGGCGAACCCACCCTCCGCAGAACGGGTGCCGCTCTCCCGCTTCGATGTCAGATCGGCGCTCGCCACGCGTTCTACTCCTTGGTCACGTCGTGCCAGCGCGTCGACCAGGTCGTGTGCCCGTGATAGTTCTTGACGTTGGCGCGCGTGACATAGGGGTCGGTTCGCTGGAAGAAGATGACGAGCGGCGAGGCCATGCCGGCATAGATGCCGTCCATCTTCTTGAAGATGTCAGTGCGCTTGCCCGTATCGCGCTCCTTCATCGATTGGTCGACGAGTGTGTTGAGCTCGTCCACTTTCATGCCCGCGCGCCAGAGATAATAGCTGCCGAGACGCGCCTCGTCGCTGTTGTCGGGATTATAGGCATATTGCGTGGCGACAGCGAAAGGGTCAGGCAGTCGGGCGCCGGAATTGCCGAGCAGCACCTCGTATTTCCGCTCGCGGAAGGCGGGCGTGAATTCGCCGGGCACGAGATCGAGATCGAGGCCGGCAGCACGGGCGCTCGCCTGCAGCGCTTCGGCGAAGGGCAGTGTCGCCGCGCCCGATGGATTGAGCACCTTCTTCAGGCCATTGGGGTAGCCGGCTTCCGCCAGCAGCTGTTTGGCTTTGGCAGGATCATAGTCGTAGTGGGAGGCAGCTTCCTCGGGCGCGCCGATCATGCCGCGCGGGATCATCGACTGCCAGGGAAAACCGGTATAGCGCATGATGTTGCCGGAGATCGCCTTCCAGTCGAAAGCATGCTGGAAGGCCTCGCGAACCTTCGGCTTCTGCAGATCCGGGTCTTTCTGGTTGAGGGCGATGTAATAGAAGCCCAGACCCGGAACGCTCTCGATCACCACGTCCTTGTTGTTGGACAGGGCATCGAGGTCGCCGCTTGCCAGATACTGGCCGACATCGACGTCTCCGGCTTCGAGCTGCAGTCTGAGGTTGCCGGATTCTGGGATATGCCGCGCGACGACGCGGGCCATGGCCGGCCTGCCGCCCCAGTAGTTCGGCTGCGCGTTGAAGATCGCAACATCGTTCGGCCGCCATTGCGCCAGCGCGAACGGGCCGCTGCCGGCGGAATTGGCAGAAAGCCAGGCGCCGCCGAAGTCGCCGTTTGCCTCATGCGAGAGTGCCGTCTTCTTGTCGATGATGCCGATCGACGAGCCGGCCAGCGAATAGAGCACCAGATCGGTGTTCACGGCCTGCGGCAGCTCGATCTCAAGCGTATGTTCGTCCTTTGCCCGAACGAGCTTTTCGACGTTGTCTGATGTGAAGCCCCAGAGCGCGACATCGGTGGAGCCGACCTGGCCCATCTTGATGACGCGCTGAATCGACCAGGCGGCATCGTCGGCGGTCACCTTGTTGCCGCTCTGGAAGACCGCGTCGTCGCGCAATGTCAGCGTGATGATCTTGCCGTCGGCCGAGACGCTCCATTGCGTCGCAAGCATCGGCTTCAGCGTTTTTAGATCGTCCGGCGACAGTTGCACGAGGTTGTCGTAGAGATTGGAGATCAGCTCGGAAACCGTGCGGGCATTGTTCTGGGCCGGATCGAGCGTTCTTATGCCGGTGAGATTCGTGCCGATGACCAGCATGTTTGGCGGCGAGGCAGCCCAGCTCGGCTGTGCCGCCGTCAGGGCGCCCGTTATCGCGATCGTTGTCAGTAGCTGTTTCAGCATCTCAAGACCTCCCAATCCTGTGGCGCGGCCATGCCGGCACCTGTTGCTTGCGGAAATAATGTCGGCCTCAGACGGCGGCCTTTGAAGTCTCCTGCCGGTTCGGATCCGTTTGAACATTGCCCTCGGCCTCCCAGCTTCGAAGCAGCCGATGAAGTTCCTCGCGGTCATGCTGGTCGAGCAGCGGCAAGCCCGGCACACGCACCGGGCCGACATCGAGACCGGAATAGCTGACCGCCTCTTTCACGACGGTCACGTTGGCGCCGTTGCGGAATTTGGTCCGCATCCGCTCGAATGGTTCGAGCTTGTTAACGATCGCTCGTGCCGCGGCGAAATCGCCATTTTCAAGCGCATCGTGGACGGCAAGCGAGAGCTTCGGTGCGACATTGACGAGACCGGAGGTGAAGCCGCGCGCACCGGCTGCGGTGAATGTCGGCGCCCAGCTCTCCGCCAGGCCGCAGACGAACAGTGCACCGGCCGGGTCGGCCGCCGGGATCGCTCGCGACAGCAGCATCAGATCGGTCGTCGCAAACTTGATACCGGCAATATTGCCGTGATTTGCGAGCCGAACGATCTCTGCGACGCTGAAACCCTCGGCCCTGACATAAGCGACCAGCGGCAGGGCGGAGGCATCCGCAAGATTGCAGAAATAATCGATCTGGGCCGAAGGGGCCGCAAAAGGATCGACGGGCTGATGCGACATCACGGCGGAGGCGCCGATGCGGGCCGCATCCTTTGCCATGCCGACCGCCTCGCGCAGCGACCGGCCGATCGCCGCCGTCACCGGCGCCTTGCCGTCGACACCTGACACCGCCGCCTCGTGGACGATCCTGATCTCCTCAGGCGTCAACGCATAAAATTCCCCGGTATTGCCGGCGGCAACGATGTTGTGGATGCCTGCTGCCGCCACCCGCTCATAGACCTTCGCCGTGATCCGGGGGTCGACTTCGCCGCTGCCGTCATAGGCCGTGACGGGAACACCCGATACGCCTGTGAGCGCCTTGCGCATGATTGCGATGCTCATCTTTCTTCCCCCTTGGCTTTCCATCAATCCGCCGTCACCCGACGGGTGATCGGCACGCTGTCATCCGAAACGGAAGGGCGCCAAGCCCTCTGCGTTCACGTCGAAGGCGATGACCGTTCCCGCCTCGAAGCGTCCGGTGCGGTCGGTCGACAGGCTCGTGACGTAGAGGGTGCGCAGATCCGGCCCTCCGAAACACGGCATGGTCGGTGCGGCGACCGGCAGAATGTAGATCTCGACGATTTCGCCGTCGGGCGATATCCGGTTGAGGCGACCGGCGGATACGCCGGCGCTCCAGTAAAAGCCGTCACGATCGATGGCCGCTCCGTCCGGCCGCCCGTCGTCTTCCGTGAAGCTGCGAAGCCGGCGTCCTTCGCCGAGCTCGCCCGTCGCCGGGTTGAAATCGAATGCCTGCAGGAAACATTGCCGGCTGTCGGAGTGATACATCCGCCGGCCATCCGGCGACCAGGCAAGACCGTTGGAGCTCGTCAGTCCCGTTGCCACCGTCCGCGCGCTGCCGTCGGCGCCGACCCGGAAAAGAGCGGCGTCATTTACTTGCGGCTTGGCTTCGCTGATCGAGCCAACCCAGAAGTGTCGGTCGGGACCGACCTTGCCATCGTTGAGGCGGCCATTGATGTGGCGCCCGACCGGATCGCACAGGAACTCGAGATCGCCCGAGGCGGGTTCGAAGAGGTGGACGCCTGTCTGGAGGCCCACGACGATCCTGTTGTCACGGCAGAGCCCGAGGCTGCCGACCGGAGCCGGCATGTCGAAGCGGTCGACCTTGCCTTGCGCGGAGATGCGGACAACTGCCGGCGCCAGGATATCGACGAGCCACAGCGTGCCGGTCCGCTCGTCCCATACCGGGGATTCACCGACCGTCAGCGGTTGCTGGATCACGGAACGGACGTCCGGGCGGATGATGCGCGGTGCCGTCATGGAACCATCTCCAGGCTCTCGGCCAAGCCCTCGGCGTCCCGCATGCGGATGGTGCCGTCGTGATTGATCTCACAGAAGCCGCCACCCTGGAACGCAAGCGCCACCGGCCCTTCGGATCCCTGTTCGATGTGGGCGTGGTCGCGCGGCCGGTCCTGTGGATGGTAGCCGAGCCTCGCTGCCAGTTCGTTGTCCCACCATTTCTCGTCGGTGTCAGAAACGCCATAGACCACCGTTGCGGCGATCGATGGGTGCAACAGACCGATCCTCACCAATTGCGCCAGGTCTCGTGCGCTGATCCAGATCGCGACGGATCGCTCGCTGTTGGGATAGGTGCCGGCATTGCCGATGCGGATCGAAAGGGAGCGAATGCCCGATGTGTCGTAGTAGAGCCCCGCCACCAGTTCGCCCCAGCATTTGGAAAGCCCATAAGGGCTGTCCGGGCGCATCGGATCGAGCGGCGAGACGAGCTGGCCGCGCGGATAAAAGCCGGTGGCATGATTGCTCGAGGCATAGACGACCCTGGGAATTTTGTTGATCCGCGCCGCCTCGTAGAGATTGTAGGTTCCCAGCACATTGGCCTGCAGGATAGCGTTCATATCGATGCCGCTTGCAATGCCCGCCAGGTGGACGATGCCGTCGATATCTTTAAGCGCAGCGGTGGCCTCATCGACATTGGCGAGATCGGCCTTCACGAAATGCTCGTTTTCGCCAAGCCCGGCAGGCTCCTCGAGATCGATCAGGCGCAGATGCTCGACATGCGAGCGAAGCAGCGGGCGCAGCAGCGTTCCGACACGTCCGGCGGCACCCGTCACAGCGACCCGTTTCATCGTTCTTCCTCCCATTCTCGCTCAAACGCCCTGGAACATGCGGGCGCGAGCATTCAGTATGTGTCTCTTCATCGCATCGTGAGCGTCGGTTTCCCGCCGCGCGAAGATCGCCTCCACGATCACCGCATGCTCATCCTGGACGCTGCGAATCTGCTCCAGCGTTCGTTTCAAGCTCAGGCTTCGTGTCACGGAATGCCCGATGGCGAAATGCGGCCTGAACCATTCACGAACGGTGATGTGGAACTGGTTGCCGGTCGCCATGGCGATGGCATCATGCAGTGCCTGGTCTTCCTCGGCGCCAAGCTCCCCGTTGCGCAGGCATTGCTCGATCGCAAGAAGCGCTGCCGTTATCCGCTCCCTGTCATCCGGCTGCCAGTTTCGTGCGGCAAGCTCCGCAGCCTCGGCTTCGAGGCCGGCGCGGAATTCGAAAAAGCGCTGGACATCGGCGAGCGAGCCGACCGGCACCATTTTCAGCATCGACGAATCCGGCCTTTGCCGAACATAGGAACCGGATCCCTTGCGCGAAACGACCAGGCCATCGGCTCTTAAACGTTCGAGCGCCTCACGCACGACGGGCCTCGAGGCGCCGAAATCCGCGGCGAGCTTCGTTTCCGACGGCAGTCGTTCGTTCACCGGAAAGTTGCCGTCGGCGATCATCCCCACGATCTTCTCGTAGATGATGTCGCTGAAGCGCGTTGCGCCTCTGTTGGAAACGGCGTCGACTGCGAAAGTCATTATGGTCCTTTTCTCTCAAGCCACGCGGCGCCCCACGTACTCCCTGTCGCCGATCGTGAGGTCTTCTGTGTGGCCTACAGAATCTGACAGATCTGCCGCTGTTTTTGGTCTGGCGACAGCATTTTCAGAGGCATGACGCCTGCGGTGTCTGGCTGCATCGCTATCGAATTTGTAAATATCTGTCAACTCTTGTAATCATTTGAGAACGTGTCTATGGTTCGGTCCCAGCGCCGAGGAGGGCGCAAGCGGCAGGTCGGGAGCCCGCCGCATCAGCCGGTGCAAAAGCTGTGCCGGCGCAAAAAGGGAGGAACTCGATGCCCAATGAAATTCTGTCGCGTGGTGTCACACGCCGCGCCGTGCTTGGTGGCATGGCTGGCGTCGCAGCGCTGTCCATCGCCGGCCGCGCTTTCGCCGCAGGCGGCGAAGCGCCGGCACTTGCGCAGCTCGTCAAAGACGGAAAACTGCCGCCGCTTGCCGAGCGCCTGCCGAAAAAGCCGATGGTGGTGACGCCGTACGAGAAAGTCGGCACCTATGGCGGCTCGCTGCGGCGCGGCCTTCGCGGTTCATCGGACCATAACGGCATCCTGCGCATGGTCGGCAACCAGAGCCTTGTGCGCTGGAACCTCGATTTTACCGCCGTGCAGCCGAACCTTGCCGAACGCTGGGAAGTTAGCGACGACGCAAAGCAATTCACCTTCCATCTGATCGAAGGTGTTCGTTGGTCCGACGGCCACCCCTTCACGGCCGACGACGTCGTTTTTGCGATCGAAGACTGCGTCAAGAACACCGAGCTCTACAGCTCGACACCGGCGCAGCTTGCCGTCGCCGGCAAGCCGGTCACGGTCGAGAAGATCGACGATTATACGGTGAAGTTCACCTTTGCGGCGGCCAACGCGCTTTATCTCGAAAACCTCGCCACGCCGCTCGGCCAGCATCCGACGCTCTTTCCGAAGCATTACTGCAGCCAGTTCCTGCCGAAATACAATCCCAATATCGAGGCCGATGCGAAGAAGGCCGGCGTCACCAGCTGGACGGAGCTGTTCCGCAGCCGTTGCGGCGATATCGAGATCCCGTCGCGGTGGGGCAATGTCGACAAGCCGACACTCGATCCGTGGGTGGTGAAGGAGCCCTATGCCGGGGGTGCCACGCGCGTCGTCATGACCCGCAATCCCTATTTCTGGCAGGTCGATACCGAGGGCAACCAGCTTCCCTACATCGATGAAATCAACTTCGGCATCTCACAGGACGTCGAATCGCTGATGCTGAACGTTATCTCCGGAAAGATCGACATCCAGGAACGCCACATCAGCGTTCTGGCCAACAAGCCGACGCTGTCCCAGAACATGGAGAAAGGCGATTATCGTCTGCTGACGCTGGTGCCTTCGGCCTCGCAACAGTGCCAGATCTACTTCAACATCACCCACAAAGATCCTGCCATGCGCAAGATGTTTGCGGATAAGGCGTTCCGGCAAGCGCTTTCGATCGGCATCAATCGCCCGGAACTCATCGACATCGTCTATTTCGGACAGAGCGAGCCCTACCAGGCCGGACCGCGTCCGACCCATCCATGGTATAATGAGAAATACGCGCGCCAGTTCACCGAATATGATGTCGACAAGGCGGGCGCGATGCTCGATGAAGCCGGCTACAAGAAGGGCAGCGACGGTTTCCGGCTGCGGCCCGACGGCCAGAAAGTGTTCTTCTCGATCGACGTCATTCCGACGCTCTATCCCGACCTCGTCGATGCCCTGGAATTGGTCAAGACGCATTGGGCTCAGATCGGTATAGACATGAAGGTCAACACGATCGAGCGGGCGCTCTATTACACTCGCGGCGACGACAACGCCCATGATGCGGCGGTGTGGCCGGGTCCTGGCGGTCTCGATCCGATGCTCGATCCGCGCGATTTCTTCGCCTTCCATCCTCAAGGGTCGCGTTACGCCATTCCGTGGACGCTTTGGTACACCTCCAACGGTGCCCGCGGCGAAGAGCCGCCGGAAAGCCAGAAGAAGCGCATGAAGCTCTTCGATGAAGCGCGTTCGACGGCCGATCTCGACAAGCGCGGCGCGATCATGAAGCAGATCTTCGATATCGCGGCCGAGGAGTTCGAGACGGTCGGCCTTTGCCTTGCCGTCGGCGGCTTCGGCATCATCCGCAACAATCTGCGCAATGTTCCCGAGAAGGAACCGGATAGCTGGTCCTGGCCTAATCCGGGGCCTGCGATGCCGCAGCAATTCACCTTCACGAGCTGATTTCGATCTTGGCGCCGTGCCCAACGGTACGGCGCTTTCTTTCAGTTCGCCCTCCGAGATGCCTTGCCGGCTGACGGCCGACAGGGCCCGGAGGGCGGCGTTCAATGCAAGAGGCGCCTCATGCTGATCTTTATCGCCAAACGCTTCCTATGGATGATTCCATCGCTGTTTGCCGTCAGCTTCCTCGCTTTCGTGTTGATCCAGCTGCCGCCGGGCGACTATGTCACGACCTATATTGCGACGCTGGCCGCCTCCAACGAGATCGTCGATCAGAACACGGCGGCACAATTGCGCGAGCGCTTCGGCCTCGGCGATCCGATGCTCGTCCAATATTTCAAATGGATCTGGGGTATCCTCTCGCGCGGCGATTTCGGCATTTCCTTCGAGTGGCAGCAACCGGTCTCCGACCTGATCTGGGAGCGCATGGCGCTGACCCTCGTCCTGGCTCTGTCGACATTGATCGCCACCTGGGCGATCGCCCTGCCGATCGGCGTTTTCTCCGCCGTGCGCAAATATTCCATCGGCGACTATTTCTTCACCGCCTTCACCTTCTTCGGCTTGGCCGTTCCGTCTTTCCTGCTGGCGCTGGTGCTGATGTATGTCGCGGCGGTCGAGTTCGGCCAGGATGTCGGCGGGCTGTTTTCGCCGGAATACGAGAACGCGTCCTGGAGCTTCGCCAAGATGGTCGACCTGTTCTCGCATCTCTGGCTTCCCGTCATCATCCTGGCCGTCTCTTCGACGGCAAGCCTCATTCGCGTCATGCGCGCGAATATGCTCGACGAACTGCCGAAGCCTTATGTGACCACGGCACGGGCAAAGGGGCTCTCGGAGTTCCGGCTGCTGATGAAATATCCTCTGATGATCGCGCTCAATCCCTTCATCTCGACCATTGCCTGGCTGCTTCCCAACCTCATTTCCGGTTCCGTCGTCGTCGCCATCGTCCTCAATCTGCCGACGGCCGCACCCCTGCTGCTGCAGGCGTTGATGGCCCAGGACATGTATCTCGCCGGCGCCTTCGTTCTGCTGATCTGCGCGCTGACGCTGATAGGTTCTCTGATCAGCGACATCCTGCTTGCGCTGGTCGATCCCCGCATCCGGTTGGAATAGGAGCCTCACGTGGCCGACATCACTGTTACAAATATTCAGCCGGATCGCGCTGCCGTCGCATCGCAGTGGCAGCTCATCTGGTGGGCTTTCCGCCGCCACCGGCTCGCCATGGTCGCGCTCGTCGTCACCGTGATGATGTATATCGTCGCCCTTGTTCCCGGTTTCTTCGCCATCAACGATCCGAACCTGCAAAATGCGCGGGCGACTTTTCACCCGCCGCAGAAATTGCATCTTATCGATACTGCGAACGGTTTCTCCTTCGGCCCGCATTATTACCCGATGAAGCTGACCCGCGATCCGGAAACGCTGGCCGCCATCTTCAAGGAAGACACGACGAAGCGTGTCGACGTCCAGTTTTTCGGGCGCGGCTATGAATATTCCGTGTTCGGCCTGTTCAACACCAACATCCATCTGATCGCCTCGCCCGACAAGACGACGCCGCTGCTTCTCTTCGGTGCCGACAGGCTGGGGCGCGATGTCTTCAGCCGAACGGTGCAGGGCTCGCAGATATCGTTGTCGATCGGCCTCGTTGGCGTCTTCTTCTCACTGATGCTCGGCATCGTGCTCGGCGGCATCTCGGGATATTACGGCGGCCGCATCGATTTCTTCCTGCAGCGGGTGATCGATTTCGTGCTGTCGCTGCCGACGATCCCGATCTGGCTGGCCATGGCCGCGGCCCTGCCGCAGGACTGGCCGGCGACGCTGCAATATATGATGATCACGATCATCCTGTCGCTGACCGGCTGGGCGCAGCTTGCCCGCGTCGTTCGCGGCCGCTTCCTGTCCCTGCGCACCGAAGAATTCGTCGCCGCCGCCAGGCTCGACGGCGTTCGCGAAAGACGCATCATCTTTCGCCACATGCTGCCGAGCTTCGCCAGCCACATCATTGCCTCGATCACGCTTGCAGTGCCGGCGATGATCCTTGCCGAAACCTCACTCTCCTTCCTGGGGCTCGGGCTGCAGCCGCCGACCATCTCCTGGGGCGTGCTTCTGCGCGAGGCCCAGAACATTCGCTCGATTGCCACGGCACCGTGGCTCTTCATGCCGGGCTGCGCCGTCGTCGTTGCCGTGATGGCGCTCAACCTTCTCGGCGACGGCTTGCGCGATGCAGCCGATCCCTACAACAAATGAGGCCGGCATGACCGATATCGTTCCCATTGCCGGCAAGCCGCTGCTGCAGGTGAAAAATCTGACGGTCGAATTCCCACTGCGCACCGGCGTCTTTCGCGCCGTCAGTGATCTGTCCTTCACGATCGAGCCGGGCAAGACGCTCTGTGTCGTCGGCGAAAGCGGATCGGGAAAGTCGGTGACGGCGCGTTCGATCCTGCAGATCGTCGATGCGCCCGGCCGTATCTCCGGCGGATCGATCATCTTGAACGATCAGAATGGCGGCTCGATCGATCTGACCAGTCTCAATCCGCGTGGGCGCCAGATCCGGGCGATCCGCGGCCGCGACATCGCCATGATTTTCCAGGAGCCGATGTCGTCGCTGTCGCCGATCCACACGGTCGGCAACCAGATCGTCGAGGCGCTTCGCCTTCACACCAGGATGAGCAAGGCAGAGGCGCGCGCCGAGGCCATATCGCTGCTCAAGCAGGTCGAGATTCCCTCGCCGGAAAAAGCGCTGGACCGATATGCCTTCCAATATTCCGGCGGCATGCGCCAGCGCGCGATGATAGCCATGGCGCTCGCCTGCAAACCGCAGCTCCTGATCGCCGACGAACCGACCACGGCCCTCGACGTGACGACACAGGCCGAAATTCTCGACCTGATCGCCCGGCTGCAGAAGGCCAAGGGCATGGCCGTTCTGTTCATCACCCATGACATGGGCGTCGTCGCGCAGATCGCCGACGATGTGCTCGTCATGCACAATGGCGTCGCCAAGGAATATGCGCCGGTCGAGCAGATCTTTCATGCACCGAAAGATGATTATACCCGCATGCTGATCGGCTCGGTGCTGAAGCTGGAAGCGAAGGCCGAAATTCGGCTGGCGCGCGCCCCGCTCGACACGACGGCGGCGCCGATCCTCGAACTCCGCAATGTCTCGATGGATTTCGGCGAAGTGAAAGCGCTGGACGATGTTTCCATTTCGCTTCTGCCGGGCGAGACGCTTGGGATCGTCGGCGAGAGCGGATCCGGCAAGACGACGATGGGCCGCTCGATCATGCGGCTGATCGATCCCACGGCAGGCGAAATCCTCTATCGCCGTGCCGACGGCGGCATCATCGATCTGGCGACCGCAAAAGGTCAGACGCTCGCCGCCGCAAGGCGGGAATTGCGAATGGTGTTTCAGGATCCTTTCGGCTCCCTCAACCCACGCATGACCGTCTCCCAGATCATCGGCGAGCCGCTGCTCGTCAATGGCGTCGCAAAGGGGCGGGCGCTGGACGAGCGCGTTTGCCACCTCATGGAGCAGGTCGGCCTCGACCCGAGGGCGCGCGAACGCTACCCGCACGCATTCTCCGGCGGCCAGCGCCAGCGCATCGGCATTGCCCGCGCCATCACGCTCAATCCGCGTGTCATCGTTGCCGATGAGGCAACCTCGGCGCTGGACGTCTCCGTGCGCTCCCAGGTGCTCGATCTCCTGATGCGCCTGCAGGACGAACTCGGTCTCGCCTATATCTTCATCAGCCATGACATCGGCGTCATCCGCTACATGTGCGACCGTGTCGGCGTCATGTACAAAGGCCAGCTCGTCGAAATCGGCGATGCGGAGAAGGTCTGCCGCACGCCCGAGCACGCCTATACGGAGGCGCTCATATCAGCCATTCCACGTCCCGATCCGCGCGATCGGGATCATTCGCGGCGTTTCCGCTACGTCGCGCCGGAGATTCTGAAGAATGGGAGTTCTCTGCGATGAAAATCACCGGGATCCGCACGTTTCTCATGCATGCCGGTCAGCCCGATCCCTCGAAATGGGCCTCGGACGAGCGCTCCGGAGACGGTGCGTCGAGACAGCTGGCCGGCACCCGGAACTGGCTCTTTCTGAAGATCGATACCGACGAGGGTATCACCGGCATTGGTGAATGCTCGGGCTGGCCGCGCGTTGTCGAGACGGCGATCCATGATCTTGCGCCCCTCCTTATCGGCGAGGATCCGGCCCATATCGAACGGCTGTGGCAGAAGATGCATATCGCCATGATGGGTCACGGCATGCTCGGGACGGTGGGCGGCGGTGCGATGACCGGCATCGACATGGCGCTTTGGGACATCAAGGGCAAGGCGCTCGGCGTGCCAGTCTGGATGCTGCTCGGCGGCAAGGTGCGTGACCGGATCCCGATCTATTCACATGCGAATACGCCCGAGCGCGCGCTTGCCATCAAGGAGCGCGGCATCAAGGCGATCAAATGCGGCGGGGTCGCCGATCCCGTCCGCAAGGTTGCAGCTCTCCGCGACGCCGTCGGCGACGACTTGGACATCGCCATCGATCTGCATGGGCCGCCATGGCTGACGCCAGCCGATGCCTGCCGGCTGGTGCGGGCGCTCGAACCTTACGAGCTGATGTGGGCCGAAGATCCGATCGCACCCGACAATATCGACGGCTACCGGCGCATCCGCGACGCAGCCCATGTGCCGCTCGCGGCTGGCGAGCGCTCGGCAACTATCTTCGGCGAGCGCGAGCTCATCGAGAAGGAACTGGTCGACGTGATCCAGCCGGATACCGGCCGGGCCGGCGGCATCACCCAGATGAAGAAGATCGCCGCCATGGCCGAGGCGCATCATATCCAGATGGCGCCGCATTCGGGCTCGCTCGGGCCGGTGGCCGAATATGCCGCCTTGCATCTGCTTGCGGCGATCCCGAACGCCCTCATTCTCGAGCGCCTTGACGACGACTGGGACGGCCGCCGCCAGACGATCGTGCCGCACCCCGTTCAGGTCGACGGCCTGATTGCGGTTCCCGACGGGCCGGGGCTCGGCTGCGATATCGACGAAGCATTCGTGGCTCGTTTTCCGAGCGGCGGCAATGTCTCCGTTCCCGTGCCGGAAGCTGCCGGCTCCTATAATCCCGGAACCTACAAAGAGCATCTCTACGTGCAGACGCGCGTCGCACGCCGCAGCTATTTCAATCGCTAGAAGGACAGAAAGATGAAGATCGACCGCATGCGGGTTTTCATGACCCGCGACAAGGACCGTCCCCGCGTGATCGTCGCGCTCGACACCGATGACGGGCTGACGGGCTGGGGTGAATGCTACAATCACGGCCCCGACAAGGCGCTGCCGCCGCTCCTGGATTATCTCTACGCATTTCTCTCCGGCCAGGACCCCACACGCGTCGATTATCTCGTCAATCTGTTGATCCAGCAAAGCCGGTTCCCGCCGGGCGCGCTTGGCCTTGCCGCGATCTCTGCGCTCGATCACTGCCTGTGGGACCTTGCGGCCAAGGCAGCAAATGTCCCAGTCTACAAGCTGCTGGGCGGTGAGGTGCGCGACCGCATCAAGGTCTATGCCGGCGTCTACACCGCACCGGACGCGCCCGCCGCCCGCGACGAATTCGATCGTTTGAAGGAAGAATGGGGTTTCACCGCCTTCAAGCTCAGCCCCTGGCGTATCGACATGCACGCCCATCGCTGGGGCAATGTGGTGAAAGCCTCGGCGGATTATTTCCGCTCGCTGCGCGAGACGGTCGACGACGAATACGAGATCGCCTTCGATGCCCATGCCAAGATTTTCGAGCCGGTCGCCGCAAGGCAACTCGGCAACGCGCTGGCCCCCTACGATCCCTTGTTTTTCGAGGAACCGCTGCGCCCTGAGAATATCGAGGCGTGGGGCGACCTGAAACAGGGGCTCAACTGCGTGCTTGCCACCGGCGAGTCGCTCTACAACAGAAACGAGTTCCTGCGGCTGCTGCAGGTCAAGGGCGCCGATCTCATCCAGCCCGATATCTGCGTCGTCGGCGGCATCAGCGAAATGCGCCGCATTGCCACACTCGCCGAAGCCTATTTCGTCGGGGTGGCGCCGCACAACCCGATGGGGCCGCTTGCGACGGCGGTCAACGTTCATTTTTCGGCCGCGGCGCAGAATTTCCGCATCCTCGAATACCGGCTGCCGAAGGGGCAGGCCTATGTCTATGGCGGCCTCGATATCGAGAAACGGCAGGGGGAAACCCGCTATGTCGTCGATCCCTATCTGCCGAAGGACGGCTATCTGGAATTGCGTCCCGACCGGCCGGGCTGGGGCGTCGAAATGGACGAGAAGGCGATGGAAGAGGAAGGCTACATCCACTGGCAGCGGCGCGTGCCGAAGCGACCGGACGGCTCCTACGCCTTCGCCTGAGGCATTGTGCGCTTTAAAAACCGGAGCTGGCCCGGATGGACGTGGCCAGCTCCCGCAGTACAGGATACGCAATCGCTCATTCCAAGCGCCCGCTAGGCATCTCTAGGCAGCACTGAGCGAACCCTTGCGATGAAGACGTGGAAGTCCCGCATGAAAGTGCGAAGGAAATCGGCGGTGCTGTCTTTCGTGACCTCGCCGTCATCGGTGATCAGCCCCGGTGTGAACTGGATGTAGGCTTCCGGGGCATTCATCTGCGGAGAGTTGCAGAAACTGAGCACACTGCGCAAATTCTGCTGGGCGACGGCTGTGCCGATCGCGCCCGGCGACGTGCCGATCACTGCTGACGGCTTGCGTGTGAACGAGTTGGTGCCGTAGGGGCGGCTCGCCCAGTCGATTGCGTTTTTCAGCCCGCCGGGTATGGATCGATTGTATTCCGGCGTGACGAACAGCACGGCGTCGACGGCCGCGATTGCCGCCTTGAATGCCTTGCCAGCCGGAGGGTAGTCGGCGTCATAGTCGTAGCTGTAGAGCGGCAGATCCTTGAAGGATATCTCCGACATTTCGAGTTCCGGCGGGGCCAACCGCACCAACGCCGTGGCGAGTTTGCGGTTGATCGAGCCCTTGGCGAGGCTGCCGATGAGATAGCCTACTTTATGCGTGGTCATGGCGTTCTCCCTCTTGTCCTTTGATCGCAAGTAACTAATCGCCGAGGAACGTGACCGTCTCATCGAGCGGCGCGCGGCCTGTACGGGCGTAACTGACCGTAGGGTCCTCGTACCCGATCGACATGCCGCAGAAGAGGATGAGCCCGTCTGGGGGTGACAGGACGTCCGCGACCGTCTCGCGAACCTGCGACCACGCCATCTGCGGGCAACTGTGCAGACCTTCGGCGCGGAGCAGCAGCATGACGGTCTGCAGATACATGCCGACGTCGGCCCATTGGGGTAGGCCCAGGTCGCGATCGATGTAGCAGAACAGGGCGGCGGGCGCGCCGAAACAGTTCCAGTTGGCGATTGCTGCCCGCTGGCGCGCCTCCCAGTCCTCGCGTGCAATGCCGAGCGCGCTGTAGCGCTCCTTGCCGAAGGCGGATCGGCGCTCCCCGTAGGGGGACTTCAGTGCGGGCGGGTACATCTCGTACTGCCGTTTGTCCCAGGCGTCGCCATGGGCCACACGCTCGACGGCGGACGTCTTCAGCTCAGCCAACGGCGCGCCGGTCATCACGTAGGTGTTCCACGGCTGGATGTTCGATCCTGACGGCGACCAAGCCGCGGCGGACAGCACCCGCTCCAGAACCTCCCTGTCCACAGGCGCGTCTTTGAACCCGCGCACCGACCGTCGGCTTTTGACTGCCTCATATACGTCCATGATCACCTCCGTCTGACCCAAACCCAGCATCGATGAGCATGGTCGGGCTGCCGTTCCGTTCCTGATGCGGTTCATTATCTCCATTCGCAATGGAGGCGTAATCACACCGTGGTCTAGGAGGGGTACATCAAACGTACATCGGGGATCCATGCGTTCGAGGGGCATGTAGGCGAAGCATGACAGGACTCCCGCGCCACGGCATCCCGGCCTTGGAATTGCGGACGTTGAACGGGCCTCGGCTTGGCGCTTGCGCTCAAGCCGCAGTCGTCTTTTTCGAAACTGCGTTCTTCGCCGTTATGCCGCACCTCGCTGCGGCGGCGCCGATCCTGAGTTGCCGACAGGATCATCCTCAGCAGAATTGGGCACCAATCATGAGCCGCAAGAGCAACGCTTCGTCATCAGGTGCCTACGGCTCGGACACGTTCTACCGGGGAGCGATGGTAGGATCCGAAAATGTCGGCGAGCGTATCGAGCATCGCCTTGGCCGCGCCGGATTGAAGTGAATAATAGATCGTCTGTGCAGCCCTTCGCGTCTGCACGAGTTCCTGTTCTCGAAGAATGGCCAAATGCTGGGACGTCGAAGATTGGCTCAACCCCACCTCGTCGGCCAGGACGCTCACCGACATTTCTCCCTCGGCCAGCAGATGCAGCATATGAAGCCGTTTGGCATTCCCCATGGCCGACAGGAAGTTTGCTTCGTTGTCGAAGGCGGTGGTTTCAGGGGAAGGCGCGGTTGACGAGTGATTGTTCAAAGCGAGATCTCCTTTAGGAACCAAAGCGGGGCACCAAGTCATATCCCCGAGCTTTAATTTAGGAATAACGCATGGGTGCGCGGCCGAAACCCCATTGCCGGCGCAAGATGGTCTTTTTCGGCGCAGATCGGATACGGCGCGCATCAAATGGACAGCGGCGGTATGTAATCTTCGAGGCCGGCATCCCGAGTTTTTGGAGGCGTGCTGCTAAAGCTGGAGCAATTCCAGCAAAACTGTGCAGCAGTGTTGAGTCTGGAATTGCGCTAGCGCGCGCCTGCCTGGCGCATTTGTGCGGGCAGAGTTTCCCAGGCCCGGATCAGTTCGCCGATGGAGGTAGCCTCCATTTTGTGCATGACATTGCTGCGATGCAGCTTGACCGTCACTTCGCTGATGCCGAGATCGAAGGCGATCTGCTTGTTGAGGCGGCCGCGCGCCACTTCATGCAGAACCTCGCGCTCGCGCTGCGTCAGGGTCTCCAGGCGCTTGATATTGCGCTCGGCGATCGCGGCTTCCGCTCGCCGCTCGGCATCCATCGCAATGGCAGCCGTGATGGCGTCGAGCAGCGTTTGGTCCCGCACGGGTTTGGTGAGAAAATCGACAGCGCCGGCCTTCATCGCCTGAACGGTCATCGGGATGTCGCCATGGCCGGTCACGAAGATGATGGGCTTGGCAATGCCGTTTTCGGCCAGATGACGCTGCAGGTGGAGGCCGCTTGCTCCAGGCATGCGCACATCGAGGATCAGGCAACCGGGGCTATCCAATATATCGGCGTCAAGCAATTCGCGGGTCGAGGCAAAACTGGTCGACCGGAAACCCGCCGACAGGATGAGCTCCGACAGCGCCTCACGAACGGACGCGTCGTCATCGACGATGATGACGAGTGGCTCTGTCTCTTCACATCTGCCCTGCAACGATAACGGCGCCGATCTCCGCAGCAACGGCTGGTCAACTCGCATGTCACCCTCCATCTGTCGATTTATGCAAAGCGTTGGCTATGGCTGCCAGCAGCGCCTGGGCATCAAAAGGCTTGCGGAAAAATCCGCCCACGCCTTGAGCGCGGCCCTGATCTGCTATCTCGTGGCGGCCCGTGATCAGGAATACCGGCAGCTCCGGACGCGACTTTCGCACCAAATCGCGAAGTTCGAAGCCGTCGATGCCAGGCATTCCGATATCGGTGATGAGCAGGTCGAGGTCCGACAGCCCGTTGATGAGCAACGAGCCCGCCGACGAAAAGCTGCGGGCCACATAACCCGCGGATTCCAGAAGGTCGCCCATCGATTCAAGCAACCTTGGATCGTCATCGACAATTGCCACGACGTGTCTTGTCTTGTTCATGTTCAATTCCCTCCCACTCGGCGCGAGTGGGTTATCGGTATTTCCAATCTCTCCGCGATCCGGACGAGATCGGCGAGCGACGCCGCCGCCATTTTCTGCATCACATTTCTTCTATGGATCTGCAGCGTGACTTCGCTGATCCCCAATTCGGCTGCCGCCTGCTTGTTGAGAAGACCGCTGACGACGAGCGGCAGCACCTCGCGCTCTCGCGGCGTCAGGTCGAGGTAGTGTCGTTTGAGCATGTCGAGTTCGGCGCGTTCCGATCTCTTTGTCCGATCCTCGGCGATCGCCGCGTGGACTGCCGCCATGAGGTCCGCATCGCTGAAGGGTTTGGTCAGGAAGTCCACCGCGCCATGCTTGATCGCACGCACGGAGGAGGGAATGTCGCCATGTCCTGTGATGAAGACGATCGGCGGATGGTCCCTGTCAGCGATCTGTCTCTGCAGGTCGAGGCCGTTGATGTCAGGCAGTTCGATATCGAGAATAAGGCAGGCGGGCAGGTCAGGCTTGTCCGCTTTCACGTAATCGCAGGCCGATTCGAAGGCGATGGCGCGCATGCCGTGCGACTCCAGCAACTCGCCGAGCGCTTCCCGAATACGTCCATCGTCATCCACGATGAAGACAATATGGTCATCGGCTGTCATGACGCCGCCTTCGTTTCTATGGGCAAGGTAAAGATCAACGTCGCTCCGTGCGGATTGTTCTTCTCGGCCCACAATCGTCCACCATGAAGCTCGACGATCGAACGGCAGATCGCCAGCCCCATGCCCATGCCGTTTTCCTTGGTCGTGAAGAACGGCTCGAACATTTTCTCGGGAAACTCGATACCCTGGCCGCGATCGCTAATCTCGGTCTGGACGGCATTCCCCATATGGCGCGCGCGGATCTCGATCATCCTGTCGTCTGCAACGGCGTCCATCGCTTCCATGCCGTTGCGGATGAGATTGATCAGGACTTGCTGGATCTGGATGCGATCGATTGCAATGAGCGGAAGATTGCCGTCAACGTCGACATCGATGCGAACACGACGTCGCCAAGCCTCGTCGGTCATCAGGCTGCGCGCCTCGTCGATGATGCCGGAGATCGTCGTTTGGATCCTCCTGTCCGCGGACTGTTTGAATAAAGCGCGAATGCGGCTGACGACCTCGGCCGCCGAGTTGGCGTCCCGGATGATGCGCTCGACCGTCTTTTGCGCCCGCTCCATATTCGGCGGCTCAGCCGTGAGCCAGCGCTGGCAGGCATGCGAATTCGCCACGACGGCGGCCAGCGGCTGGTTCACCTCATGCGCGATCGAAGCCGAAAGCTCGGCGAGGCTCGCCGCCTGGCTCGCACGGGCAAGGCCCTCTTGCGCCAGGCGCAGCTCGTCTTGCGCCCGTACCTCACCGTCGATATCGAGGCATATGACATTCCACTGAATGATCTCGCCTTCAGCGTTGCGCATCGGCGCCGCGCGTGTCTCGACCCAACGATATTCACCATCGAACCGCCGTAGGCGATGCCTGCGTGCATAGGGCTCGCCGGTGGCGAGCGAATGAGCATACTTTTCCTTGACCCCGGCCACCTCGTCGGGATGAACACCGGCGTCGAGTGTGCCGGCCAGCCGGGACTTTCCCGTTCCGTCCAGCTCTTCGAGCTTGTATCCGAGAAAGTCGCGAAGCTGAGGATTGCGATAGACCGGCTCTCCATCCGGAGCTGCGCAATCGATCATGGCCGGCAGCGTCTCGACGATCTGCCAGAGCGAGCGTTCACTCTCTCGCAGCGCTTCTTCAACGCGCAGCTGATCATCGATGTCATGCGAGAGACCGTACCATTGGACGATCCGCCCGTTTTCGTCCCGCAGCGGCTCGGCGCTGCCCTTCACCCAGCGATAGACGCCATCGGCGCGCCGCAGGCGATACTGTTTCGAGAAGCCCTCGCCGGTGACGAGGGAGTGGTTGAGCGCTTCGGTGAGGCTGGCGGCATCGTCGGGATGGACGGCGGCTTCGATGAGGGCTGCCAGCCGACTGACGCCGGGCTTTTCCATATCGGCGATGTCGAGACCGAGAAAATCGATTAGGCGCTGGTTGAAGAAGGTCGGAGTGCCGTCCGAATTGAGCCGCCAGAGCAGGCTGGGAACCATATCCACCAGTTGCGAAAGCTCCCGCTCCCGGTCGCGCAGCGCTTCCTGTGCACGCATCTCATCGTCAATGTCGACTGAGATCACGTACCATTGCATGATTGCGCCGCTTTGGTCCCGCAGCGGTTCGGCGCGGCCGTCGACCCAGCGATAGGCACCGTCGACGCGGCGCATGCGGTATTTTATCGAGAAGGGATCGCCGCTGGCGAGGGAACGATGAACCGTCTCCAGCAATCTCGATGCGTCATCGGGGTGGACGAGGGTGTGAATGACTGACGCGAGGCGGCTCATGCCAGGCCTGTCCATATCGCCCACGTCGAGACCGAAAAAGTCGATCAGACGTTTGTTGAAGAAGACCGGCTCGCCTTCCGGCGTCAAGCGCCTGATCTGTACCGGGACCATGTCGACGAGCTGTGAGAGCTCGCGCTCACGTTCACGTAACGCCTCCAGCGCACGCACCTCGTCGTCGATATCGAGAGAAACGCCGTACCATTGCACGACCGTTCCGTCGTCATCGCGGCGCGGCTCGACCCGGCATTCCGCCCAGCGGTAGACATCATCCTTTTCGCGCCAGCGAAATCGCATCGCGGAGCCGGAGCCGGTTTCGAAGCAGTTCCTGAGCGTACGCTGGATATCGAGTGCGTCTTCTGGATGAATCAGCTGTTGCAGCAGATCGTCGATGCGCGGTTCACCGAGAGCGTCGAAATTGGCAATAACGGAGCGGAAATGATCCTGATACCGCTTGTTGAAATAGAACGATCCTCCCGTGGATTCCACACTCCAGATGCGAACCGGCACGGCGTCTATGATCTGCTGAAGCTGTCGTTGGCTCCGCCGCACAGCCTCTTCGGCATGAACCTGATCGTCTATGTCGTGACACAGGCCGTACCACTGGACAATGTGCCCTGATTGATCCCGCATCGGTTCCGCGCGGCTCGACATCCAGCGATAGAGGCCGTCGGAGCGGCGCAGTCGATACCGCATGGCGAAGCTCGCGCCGGTAGCGAGGCAATGGCGAAGGGCATCTCCGAAACCCGCCGCATCCTCCGGGTGAACGGTGGCGTCCAGGACGGACTCCAGCCGGCTCATGCCGGGTTTGTCGAAATCAGCAACATCGAGACCGAGAAAATCGACCATCCGTTGGTTGAAGAAGGTCGGCTCGCCGTCGGGGGTCAGACGCCAGACGTGGCTCGGAACCATATCCACGAGCTGCGAGAGTTCCCGCTCCCGGTCGCGGAGCGTATCCAGGCTTTGGCGCAATGTGAGCACTGCCAACTGGTGTTGCCGGGATATGGCGGCCACAATGAGCGCCGAAAATGCCGAGATGGCCAGAAAAAGCTGCAGCATGACCTGCTTGTGCTTCTGGGCCTCGGGATCGCCGGCAAACTGGCTGGTGCCTGTTATCGTGAACAACGCCGTGATCAGGGCGAGGAGGACCAAGGATACGGCGGCGCCTTTGAATTCGAAGCGAACGGCGGCCCAAAGAAGAGGCGGCATGATAATGTATGCGAAGGGGAGGTAGCCGCTCAGCGAAAGAGCCGCAACGCCGAGAAAGATCAGCCCCAGGACGAAAGCTTCCACCCATTGCGCGGCTGAGAGCCGGGTCTTGCCGCGCCAGCTGTGAAATACGACCAACGCCAGCGGCGCTACGATCAGGACGCCGGTGGCGTCTCCGATCCACCAAAGAGGCCAAGCCGTTGCGAAGGATTGCGATTGTATGCCAAACCACGCCAGGGTCGCACTTCCCACGGTCGCGCTTGCGATGGGCGCAATCCCCGCGCCCAGTACGACGAACGCGAAAACTTCCTGCAAGGTTTCCAGCCGAACCGGCCGCTTCAAGATTCGGTTGACGAGCCATGCCCCGGCAACCGCTTCCAGGGCGTTACCGATGTAGATCAGAAAAGCCGCAGGCAGCGGACTGTGGAACCACAGCAAATTGCTGAACAGTTCGGCCAGGCAGCCCCCCACCACCCACCAAGGCCAGCTGTAGGGAGAGGCGGCCACAAGTGTCGCAATGAAAAGGCCACTCGCCGGCCAGATGGAAATTCCGGTTCCAGGGACGATTGCGAGCGACTGGGCGAATCCGCAGGCCAGCACATAGGCCACGATGAAAAGGCCCAGGTGCAGGAATTGAGGGCGGTGCGACCAGACGCTCATTATCAGTTGCTCCTGCCGGACAGACAAAGCCACGGGATCGTCGGCGTTTTGTATTGTCGTTCTTCTCGATTTCGGGGCTGGCGAGCGCATGCTCAGACCGTAACCCCGCCCCATTACAACCGCAACTCATGGAAACCCATGCATTGCGCGGGGATGTGGCCGCCGTGCCCGGAATCGGTAGTTCGGCGCGAACGAGCAATTGGAGACCCTAAACCTTGGAGTGGTTTCGCTAGACGTACGGCTAAGGCGACCGGGCCCCATGGACGATGGAGAGCGCCCGGCTTTCCAGTCATTGTCGGTCCGGTCGATCTCGAGACGTTGAAGACGATCCGTCCGCGATCTCGTCGCCATTCGCGCGGTGCAATGCAACAAAGGATGCTGAGATGAAAATCACGGTAGCGGGAGCAACCGGTGTTGTCGGAACACGCCTCAGTGAAATCATGCGGCAGTCCGGCCACCAAGTCAGCGCCGTGTCGTTGTCGCTCGGCGTCGACACGGTTAGCGGAAAGGGCCTTGAAGCGGCCTTGGCGGGAACTGAAGTCATCGTTGACGTTACCAACGCCGCATCTTTCGGCGACAGTGCGGCGCTGGATTTTTTCAGGGCTTCGACCAAGAATTTGCTTGCCGCAGCGGCCGAGGCCGGTGTCAGGCACTATCTTGCACTTTCGGTCGTCGGCACGCCAAGTCTGGTCGAAAGCGACTATTTCCGCGCGAAAATGGTGCAGGAAAATCTCATCAGGGCTTCAAATCGACCCTATACGCTTCTCCGTTCCACACAGTTCTACGAGTTCATCAGCGGATTGATCGACACCGGTGCTGATGGTGATGTTTTCCGATTGTCTCCGGCGTTCATGAGGCCGGTGGCGGCCGGTGACGTCGCCGCATTGCTGGGGGAATTGTCAGTCGGAGCGCCGTTGAACGATATTGTTGAAATCGGCGGTCCGGATCAATTCGGTATCGATGAAATCGCCCGGATCTATCTTACCGCGAATGAGGACGAGCGGCAGGTGGTGACAGACCCATCCGCCGCGTATTTCGGCGTCGAATTGACCGCCGGCGCGCTGCTTCCTGGTGCCGGCGCGCGCGTGGCGACCGAGAAGCTCTCCGACTGGCTCTACCAAGCGATGGCGGACTAGGGAGTCGATCATTTGATCGCGCGGCGGCACCCGGTTCATATCCACGACGCATTCCGTTGCGTGCAGGTCGGGTATCGGTCGAGGCCCTGGCGGCCAAGGGAATTGTCAAACTCGACGTGTGAGATGGCCGACCCCAGGGGGCGCTTAAAAGAAGGCGGTGGACCCTCATGTTGCCCACCGCCCACCTCCTCCCGGCGTCCGCCGCCACGGTCGGGAAGAGAACCAAATCTATCCGAACCAGGCCTTGGTTTGTATCTAAGCCGGCAAACAAAAGGGCAGTGTCGTTCACCAGTCACATAAGCATTTGTGAGGTGTGATTTGCCGCCAGGCGAATGTCATTGAAGTTGCTGCGGTCGCGGTCGCCGTTCCTGTGGATAAGCTGTGGATATCCAGTGGATGACACGATCGATCGGCGGTCGACAAAGCCCCCTATTCTAATCATATGTTGCCTATCCGTTCCGAATCTCTTCATCTTGCGTTGCTGCCGTCGACCTCCGCCGCAAATGTCGTCGACCGCACGCTACGGGCGCTCCGACATAAGTCGCGGAGCGCCCTTTCTCTTGCCGGAGGCTGGAACGCAGGCTAGAACCGTGGCGGCGGTTCCACCGCACCGTGCTTCAGTCCGGGCAGGCCAACGCGGATCGTTTCACTGGATCGGTCGTCTCGTCACAAAAGAGGCGATGCGAACCGATAGCTAAGCCTCGCATATCGTTGCTCATGCCATAGATTACGCGAATTGGCAGTCGATCAATCGTGCGACGCCGACGCCGGTGACAGGCCGGCACATGTTCATAACTTGCGGGAGCTGCATGATGGAATATCGACGTTTGGGAAAGTCGGGTCTGAAAGTGAGCGAGTTCTCTTTCGGTTCATGGGTCACTTTCGGCAAGCAGGTAAATGGAGGCGACGCCGTCGATCTCATGAAGCTTGCCTATGACAACGGGGTGAACTTCTTCGACAATGCCGAGGGATACGAAAGCGGCAAGTCCGAAATCGTCATGGGCGAGGCGCTCAGATCGCTTGGCTGGAGCCGTGACAGCTTCGTCGTCTCCAGCAAGGTCTTCTGGGGAGGGCAGAAACCGACACAGCGCGGCCTGTCGCGCAAGCATGTGACCGACGCCTGCCATGCCGCGCTCAAGCGGCTTCAGGTCGACTATCTCGACCTCTACTTCTGTCATCGCCCGGATATCGACACGCCCATCGAGGAAACAGTCCGGGCGATGCACGATCTCGTCGCCCAGGGCAAAGTGCTCTACTGGGGTACGTCGGAATGGTCGGCGCAACAATTGACGGAAGCCTATGCCGTCGCTCGGGACTTGCGCATCACTCCGCCGACGATGGAGCAGCCGCAATACAACATCTTCGAGCGCCAGAAGGTCGAGTCGGACTACCTCCCGCTCTACGAGCTGATCGGGCTTGGCACCACGATCTGGTCGCCGCTCGCCTCGGGCGTCCTTACCGGCAAATACAATGACGGTGTGCCCGCCGACAGTCGTATGAACCTGCCTGGCTACGAATGGCTGAAGGAAAAATGGTCCAGCGATGCCGGCCGCGCCCAGCTCCGACAAGTCGGCGAGCTCGCAAAGCTCGCGGACGAGATCGGAATATCGATCACGCATCTCGCCCTTTTGTGGTGCCTCGCCAACCGGAACGTCTCGACCGTCATTCTTGGCGCATCGCGCGCCAGCCAGCTGCAGGACAATCTCGCGGCCCTCTCACACAGGCAAAAGATGACGTCTGACGTGCTGGACCGGATCGACGTGATCGCCGGCAACAAACCCGAAGAACCCCGTCGCTTCTAGGCGAAACAAATTTCTCTCGACGAGCCAAACCAAAACTCGTCGAGGGAAACTGCGGTTGGCCTACCGCAGCAGCACCGTGGTGGCCCCTCGGCGGTTGGCGTGCTTTCCGATTTTTGATCGGCGCTGAGCTGCGATAGAGCAACTGCCGCTATTGAGCGGCAATGTCGGCCGTTATCGCCCTGTTTCTCCTGACAGCACCCACTTCGTAGGCTCACGAATATGACGTGGGTCGAAGCGTTCAAGAAAGCTTCATGAAGCTCAGGGTTGAAATGGCCTCCCCCGGCTCCAAATCTCGTCGGCGGTCGTCGAAGCACGAGGGGAGGGGCACATGGGCAATGCGTATGTCGATCGGATAGGGCGGGCCAGGTCAGGTTTGGGCTTCATTGTCGTTCTTGCCTGCCTCCTGTCCTGCCTTCCGGCATTTGCCGCGCCCGCCGATATCGGCGGTTTGACGGTGACCCTGCCCGACGCCGCTTCCGGCTGGAGGAAGGCCGCCAAAGGCAATCTCTTCATGCTGCAGAAGGATTTTCTTGAAACGGATGACGACAAGCGCGGCAGTGCTCTGATCCAGATCACCAAGCCGCTCCCGGCCGCGCGCAATTCCCTGCAGGCCGGGATGAAGACCTTCGTCGCCACGCTGCCCGACATGGCGAAGGAAGATATCCTGATCAAACATTACGGGGTGACGGTGAACGGCCACGACATCCGCGTGGACAAGGCATCCGACGGGCTTCTGGTGATCAACGGCAACAACTACCTCAAGGACGACGGGAAATAGCCAGGTAGCATCCAAGGTATTGAATAAATTGGATTTATAAGGCTAAGGCCTAAACTTCCCGGTCGGTTTGAAAGCCGCCAGGGCTGTCAGCCGTTTCGAGCCGTCGCCATGGCGCCAGCCGCCCGAAACCTGCCTGACGTGGCCAGCCGTCTCGATGGATGGAATGAGCGGCTTGGTTAAGCATTTGTAAATTGGTAACGAATCGAGGCATATAGTAACTGCGCAACTGAAGCGCTTTCGTTCAAAATTGCGCAGTTACGTGGGAAAAAGATCATGCAGCCGAGTCTTGCTCTTCAGGACGATCAAGAGCATCTCCCGTCGCTTCTGGCAACAGATGCGAAGGAGTTATCCTATCAACTTCAGCAGCATCAGGCAAAAATCTTCCCCCCGCTGTCGCAAAAGACCATCAGAACATTTTCGCCGGCGGAAGCTGCAGCCTTCATCGGCATTGGCGAAGGCTATCTCCGCCAGGTGGCTGCCGATGGCCATGGCCCCGATCCGCTCGCAAACGGACGGCGGCTTTACAGTGCCCTGGATATGGATCGGATTCGCCGGGTCCTCGACGAGCGAAACGGCACGCCGAAATATGTGCCGGCCCGCAGGCCGGGCGAAAAGCTCCAGATCGTCTCCGTCATGAATTTCAAGGGCGGCTCGGGCAAGACCACCACGGCGGCCCACCTGGCGCAGTTCATGGCGCTCAGGGGCTACCGCGTGCTCGCCGTCGACCTCGATCCGCAGGCTTCCTTGTCCGCCTTGTTCGGCCATCAGCCGGAGTTCGACGTCGGAGAGGGCGAAACCATATATGGCGCGATCCGATATGAGGAGCCGCGTCCGATCGCCGACATCGTGCGCGCCACCTACACGCCCAATCTGCATCTCATTCCGGGCAATCTCGAGCTGATGGAATTCGAGCACGAGACACCGAAGGCGATGGCCTCGGGAACGGCGGAGACGATGTTCTTTGCCCGCATCGGCGAGGTCCTGACGGAGATCGAAAGCCTTTACGACATCGTCGTCATCGACTGCCCGCCACAGTTGGGATTCCTGACGATGTCGGCGCTCTGCGCGGCAACCTCGGTCCTGATCACGGTTCACCCGCAGATGCTGGATGTCATGTCGATGTCGCAGTTCCTGACGATGACGAGTGAGCTGATGTCGGTCGTGGAAAAGGCGGGTGGTCGCACCAGCTACGACTGGATGCGCTATCTCGTGACCCGTTTCGAGCCGAACGACGGGCCGCAAAGTCAGATGACCGGCTTCATGCGGGCGATCTTCGGCAATCGAATGCTTCACAATGCCATGGTGAAGTCGACGGCGGTCGCCGACGCCGGCGTCACCAAGCAGACTCTCTACGAGGTCGAGCGGTCGCAGTTCACACGCGGAACCTATGACCGGGCTCTGGAGTCCCTCAACCTCGTGAATGGCGAGATCGAAGCGCATATTCGCTCGACCTGGGGAAGGAAATAGGAGATGGCGCGCAAAAACCTCATCGAAATCTCCGCTCCGAACCCGGCAAGGGTGGAGGCAGTCGCGCCGCGCGACAATCGTCCGATCGCCGGATTCGTGCCGCAGGAGCGCAGTGCGGCGCCGGTCGGCGGCATCACCAAGACGCTCGGCAACATTACCGAGAAAATGGAGCGGGCGAGTGAACTGGAACGGCAGCTTGCCGCCGGCCAGACCATCGTCGAGCTCGATCCCGGCCTGATCGACGCTTCCTTCGTTAGCGATCGGTTGGCGATCGATGCGGCCGAACTCGCCCAGCTTGTCGAGCAGATCCGCGAGCATGGGCAGCAGGTTCCGATCCTTGTTCGTCCGCATCCCGAAACTCGGGGACGCTATCAGGTTGCCTACGGCCATCGTCGCCTGGCTGCCGCCCGAGAAATCGGCATCAGGGTGCGCGCGGTCGTCCGCGATCTTACTGACGGTCAGTTGGTCGTCAGCCAAGGTCAGGAAAACAGCGCTCGAACCAATCTCTCCTATATCGAGCGTGCGCTCTTCGCATCGCGGCTGGAGGAACGCAGCTTTGGCCGCGATGTCATCATGGCGGCTCTCGGCGTCGATAAGGCGGCGCTGTCGAGAATGCTGATCGTCATCCGGCAGGTCCCCCTGGCGCTCGTCAACGCCATCGGCGCGGCCCCCGATATCGGCCGTCGACGCTGGTTGGAGCTGGGCGAGCGGTTGGAAGGCGCCGACATCGAGAAGATCATCGCGGAGTTGTCCGCGGACGACGCTCGCAAAATCTCAAGCGACGAGCGGTTTCATCGGGCACTCGTTCTGGCAACGAAGAGGACGGCAGCGCCGAAGCCGGCGATCGCCAAAACCCAAGTCAGCGGCGTGCCGGTGGTGATCAAAAAGACAGCATCCGGTGCAACCTTCGTCTTCGACGGCAAGACCGCACCCGGTTTCGATCAATTCGTCCAGGAAAGGCTGAAGGGCCTGTTTCAGGAATTCAACAAGGACAGAGGAGCGTAACGCGCAAAAGAAAAAGGCCCCCAACGACGCCGTCGTGGAAGCCCTTCTCAGATCTTAAGCACATCGAGAATCGCATTTCCACGAATCACAGTCAAGCGTCTTAGGCACCAAATTGGTGGATGGTTTTCTTTTGCCTGAACGAAGGTGAAGGCAAATGGAGAGTGGATATGTGACGACGCCCTTTGGGCGGCGGCCGATGTCGCTTGGCATGCTGGCAAGCCAGCAACTGGCCGAGACTATCGAGCCGGGAATGAAGCGCAGCAAGTGGAAGCTGTTCAGGGCAATCTGTGAGGCGCGGCCGGCGCTCGGCGTGACCGATCGGGCGCTGACGGTGCTCGATGCGCTTCTGACTTTCTACCCTGACGACGAGATTTCCGAAGAAAAGGGCCTGATCGTCTTCCCGTCGAATGCGCAGCTTTCGCTGCGTGCCCGCGGCATGACGGCAGCCACCCTCAGGCGGCATCTTGCCGTCCTGATCGAGGCCGGCCTGATCCTGCGCAAGGACAGTCCGAATGGAAAGCGCTATGCGCGCCGCGACAAAGCAGGCGCCGTCGGTGAGGCTTTCGGCTTCAGCGTCGCGCCGCTGCTCGCGCGTGCGGTTGAAATCGAAAACCTGGCCGCCCAGGCGGTTGCCGACCGGGAATTGCTCAGGGTGACCAGGGAACGCCTGACGGTGTGCCGGCGCGATATCTCCAAGCTGATCGCGGCAGCCATCGAAGAGGAGGTCTCCGGTGACTGGGAGGGAATTTCGGCGATGTTCCGCACGCTCCTTGCCCGAATTCCGCGCGTTGCGACGGCCGAAGCACTGGCGCCGCTGCTCGACGAGATGGGACTGCTGCGCGATGAGATCATCAACGCATTGGAAAGACGGATAAAAACACAAAAAATAGACGCCAATGAGTCTCAGATTGAGCGTCACAAACAGAATTCAAATCCCGACTCCATCTATGAACTTGAACCAAGCTTCGAAACGAAGCAGGGCGAAAGGGCAGTGGCCGATAATGAGCCGAACGCCGAAGCGCCGGACGAGCGAAGATTGAAACAACCGAAGCCTTCCGGCGGGTTGGGCAACAAGGCAAAAGACACGGCAGATCCAGGGGCCGGGCATAGCCTGAAATCCTTCCCGCTTGGCCTCGTCCTCCAGGCCTGCCCTCAAATTCTCGACTACGGGCCGGGTGGAACGATCGGCAACTGGCGGGATCTGATGTCGGCTGCCGTCATCGTGCGCTCGATGCTCGGCGTCAGCCCCTCGGCCTATGAGGAAGCCTGCTCGGGCATGGGGCCGGAAAATGCCGCAACCGTGATCGCCTGCATCCTGGAAAGGGGAGGGCATATCAACTCGCCTGGCGGTTATCTCCGCGATCTGACTCGAAGAACCGAGAGGGGCGAATTTGCTATCGGCCCGATGCTGATGGCGCTGGTGCGGGCAAACAGTGGAGTGCGGCGACATGTCGGTTGATCGTAAGGAAGTTGCGGCTACGACAATGATCCGCAACGCTGACAAAGCGGCAGCAAGGCAAAGAAAAACCCGCCGCTGAGGGCGGGTTTGGTTGGCGTCCCTTCGATGGAAGAATCCGGCTCTGTTGCGGCAACGCTCGAGAGGACGCCGGCCGGACGATCCGAGGTTGACTGTCGACTACAACGTGCGCGTTCGCCCGAACGAACGCAGAAGAAGATTAAGAGAGACCGCGACTTTATCGATGTCGCGAATGTCCTGCGAATATTGACCAGTGTAGAGCTTCACGATCATGCTGTCGCGAGCAGAGCCAATGAGTTCGAAATACAGGTGGAGGTAGTAAGATTGCTTGTCACCGCCGCGACTTATGCTCCTGCGTCGTTGGGTGACCAGTCTGAGCTCAGATTTGAACGGAGCAAAGCCGGGCAGTTTAAGCACGACGGATTTGGATTGAAATCGGGACATGGTGGGGACCGCAACGACCGCCTTGTCCAAGGCCAAACTTACGATTTGGCCAGGGACATCGTCTACGATCGCGGGTTCATCGAGCTTGAAGGCATGAAACAAGCGTCGGGGTTTCTCAAAGCAGATGAGCGATGCGATGAGCAGCACGACGATATTGATACCTGACCACCAGGCCGCGACCGGCGAAAACTGGCCTTGTACATGCGCCGTTTCCGGGACGATGTTGACCAGCAGACCAAGGACGGTGATCATGATGATGCTTGCGATCCAGGCGAAGCTGTAGCGGTCGAACTGGTTCGACTCGTTGCCACTGCCCTTCGGCGTCACCCTGAACGGCTTGCCAAATGGTCTCACGAGACTGGAGACCACGGTAGGCAACATGCGGAATGTCGCAAAGGTCCCGACGGCGCTTGATATCACAGGCAGATAGCGCGTCGGCGTGATCCATAGCATAAGCAGAAAATACGCTGCCAGCAGCGGCACCTGATGAGACACATAATCGGCTATGTCAGTGAAATAGAGGGGGAGCAGGCCGAACCAGAGATAGACGATGGGGACGAGCAATATCATGAAGCGGACCAGATACTGCACCAGCCAGGACGCCGGCAGGAACATGATCCGTTGAAAGAGCGTCAATCCGGGGCCACGCAGCGGGCCATTATGCAGGTAAAGGGTTTGAATACCTCCCTGACACCACCGTTCGCGCTGCACAAAATAACCGGTCAGGTTTTCGGCAGCCAATCCCATCGACAGCCGCTCGTTCAGGTAGCGCGTTTTGTAGCCTTTGTTGAGCATTGAAAGAGTTGTCAGCAGGTCTTCTGTGATCGACTCCGTCGGGAATCCTCCTATTGCGTCAATGGACTTGCGGCGGGCAATCGAGCATGACCCGCAGCAGAAACTGACGTCCCAGGCGTCTCTGCTGGGCGCGATCTCGTCGAAGAACAAACGCTGCTCGTCCGGCCAGATATTCTCCAGGCCGAGGTTTGATTGCACCGGATCGGCGTTGAAGAAATGTTGAGGCGTCTGGACGATGCCGATGCTTTCGTCGCAAAAGAAGGGCAGCGTTCGGCGAAGGAAATGTCGATAGGGAACAAAATCGGCGTCGAAGACCGCAATAAACTCGCCCGAGCTGACCTTCAGCCCATTGTTCATATTGCCCGCTTTGGCGTGGTTGTTGTCGCCGCGCATGACGTGGATGACGTTCTTTTCTTCGCAATAGGCCTTCAGCCAGTCCCGGCGTTGATCGTCAAGCACGTACACATTCAATTTGTCGGGAGGATAATCCAGCGAGCGGGCGCCGATGATGGTTCGCTCGAGCACGTCGAGTGGCTCGTTATAGGTTGGAATGAAAACATCGACAGTCGGCAGCTCACGCTTGTCGCGCGCAAAGAAACCACGAGCCAGCCTGTCCGCTTCCGCGCTCCGGTCGACGTAGCGGCTCATCAATACCAGAAAAAGGATGACTTCGACGCACGCCAGAATCTCGACGACGAAGAGGATCCAAACCCAGTAGAAACTCGCACCGTTGTTGGGATAGGGAAGCACTGTCTCCGTCAAGCGCCAGAACATGTATCGCAATGCGACTGCAGCGACAAACGCGCAGGTCACCGCCCGTGTCCAGGTGTGACGGCGCGACCAATTGAACGGCCCCAGGCAAAAGAAGGCCAAAACGAGAAAGGTCGGAACCAGCGCTACAAGATACTGAACCACAGGCTTTTGACCCAGTTGGACACGTCGATGCCGTGCTTGGAAAACCTTACCTGCACTGTGCGCCCCACTTGGCAGGAGTTCGCAAAGTCGTCGTTCATGAAGGATGGATCAAGGCGAACCCGAATGCGGGCATTGCGCTGAGTCGACGGCGGCAAAGTGGCGGCAAAGGAATCGGTCTCGACCGAAGCCGAACTGCCTCTGACAGAAATGACCGTGCCCTTGAAGACATCGCTGCGGCCGAACAAACGCACCTGCGCGACAAGTCCCGGATAGATCTCGTCATAATTGACCTCGGGAACAAGGATATCCACAAACAGTTCTCGACAGTCGAGGAGGCGCATCAACTCGTCATTCAGCACAACGTTCGAACCGCTGACGATACTCCTCGCCCAAACAACGCCGTCAAAGGGCGCTATCGCGGTTGCGGATTCAAGGCTGCTGACGCGATTTGCCTCTTTGACCAGCTGCTTTTGAACTTCGGTGGCTCGTGTTTCATTTTCCGCTATGCGCGAGTTCAAGTCGTTGATGCGAACGACTACCTCGTCTTCACGCTGTCTCGAATAAGGCACGTCATTCTGTCCGTCGCCGAAGACAAAGATACCCTGGCGGACCGCATTGAGCCTTTGTTGCAATTGATCGACAGTCAGGTTGCTGATTTCGACCTCGCCGCCGGTCGCAGCGCCCGCGGCACGCGCGGCCTCAACCAGCTTCTGCGTGAGAATGCCTTTTGACTCGAGCTGCATCCGGCGGCTCAAGTCGACCTGGGCGACCAGATCCTGAGCTTGCGACACTTCGACTTTCTTCCGCAGGATTTCGACTTCGCGTTCGAGATTGGCAATGGTGGTCTGCTTGTAGACTTCCAATCTGGTAGACAATTCCTCGCGAAGCGCGGAGAGTTCCTCCCGTTCCTTTTTCAGTGCCGCGACGCGGTCGAGCGCCGTGTTGTGATCTGCCTCGAGCGACGCGAGGATTGCGCGATTGACGCGCGTATTTCTGATTTCTGCGAGGGATTGTCCCGCTTTGACCGGGCTGCCGACCTTGAGGGATTCTTCCGCAATTGTGCCATCGATTGGGGCATTAACGACCGCAAACCGCGCATTGACCGTGCCATCAAGGCTCGTAAAGCCGGTAATCGTCGGCAATGAAACGAGAGTCACCAGTGCCAGCAGCAGCAGGCCGACAACAATGCGTGTGATGCGATGGTTCCAGATCATGTTGGCATCCGAAGGTATCGCTTCTGCAGCATCCGCCCCAATCGAGCGGGGACAAACCGATGCAACTAATTCTTGTAATTTAGCGCATTGAAAAAAATAGACAAGTGATGGTCGTAAGCCTGCGGCAGAAGCAGGTCGGCTCTGGACGAAGCGCCGCATTGAAAGTCTACGGCGGCTGTTCGATCAGGGGCTTATTCCGGCCAAAACGCCTCGGAGCGATTGGGGCCTTTTGCGGTAGAACACGCAGCATCGCTCGGCTATAAAGTTCACGCCACGTTGGCCTTTTGGCGGTAACCGATGCCCAATCCTCCCGAATCCTCAGGCGAAAGCGTTGGCAAATCGAGCACGGGTGGCAATCAGCAAGCAGTTTCGGCAACGCAAGTGACCGCCTCGGATTCGCCGAGAACCACCCAGGCCGACAGTCCGCAACTCCCTCACCGACCCTTCGTCCAAACTCGCCAGGCCGCGAGCAATCTGTTACGTGCGCTGCGTCACGATTTGCAGGCAAGTCCTGTGCTGGCGAAGATCAAGTCGATGGCTTTGTTTTTGAGAACGAGGCTGACGAGGTCGATGCGGCTGGGAAGCACATCAGCTCTCACCAAATGGATGACGACTGCTCCGATCAAAGCCGGGCGCGGCATTCGCCATTGGCATAGCAAGCCGCGCGAAAGTCGCCGGCGCCGATGGCTTCCGGCGAACTGGTGGAAATTCGCTATGGGCTCGGCCTTGCTTGTGTGCCTCCTCATAGGCAGCGTGCTGGTGTGGGCACTAAAAGACGTGCCCTGGAGCGAGATTCGTGACGGAACGTTGAAGCCGATTGTTGTGCTGGAAACCGCTGACGGTGCGCCGCTCGTAAGGCAGGGACCTTATCAAGGGCCATATACGCAATACGACCAGTTCCCGTCCCATCTGATCGATGCCGTCCTTTCGATTGAGGACCGCCGGTTCATGGACCATTTCGGCGTCGATCCGAGAGGGATCGGGAGGGCGTTTCTCCGGAATTTGGAGGCTGGCTCGGTGGTGGAGGGGGGCAGCACCATCACCCAGCAACTCATCAAGCTGCAATACCTGGACAGCGATCGAACGATAAAGCGAAAGATACAGGAGGTTGTGATCGCAGTCTGGCTGGAGTGGAAGCTCGGCAAGCGGGAAATCCTGACGCGCTATCTCAACAGCGTCTATCTTGGCGCCGGCGCGACAGGCATGCCTGCCGCCGCGCGGATCTATTTCAACAAGGATATCGACGCCCTTAACTTGCCGGAATCGGCGATGCTGGCGGGGTTGCTGCGGGCTCCAAGTCAATGGAATCCCATCGACAATTTCGAAGGCGCCCGGCAGCGTAGCATGGTCGTTCTCGATGCGATGGCGACCAATGAAAAAATCACCGCGCCAGAGGCGGCGGAGGCCAAGGCGAGCTTTGCCAAGCTGCATCCAACGACGCCGACGCCGCGCTCGGGAAGCTGGTTTGCGGACTGGATTTCGCCGCAAGCGAGCGAAATCGCCGGCTCCTCGCCAGGTTCGACGTCGGTGCGAACCACGATGGTGCCGCAATTGCAGCAAATCGCCGAAAGGGTCGTGAAAGGAGCCTTGGACGGTGAAGGGAAGGCAGTCGGAGCATCGCAGGCCGCGTTGGTTGCGATGACGCCCGATGGCGCGGTCGTCGCGATGGTTGGCGGGCGCGACTACAAGGCAAGCCAGTTCAACCGCGCCGTCGCAGCGATGCGCCAGCCGGGTTCCACCTTCAAGCTATTCGTCTATTACGCAGCACTGAAGGCCGGGTTCACCTTGTCTGACCAGGTTCTGGACGCGCCAATTGACATCGCTGGCTGGTCGCCAGAAAATTCCGGCGGCAACTATCGCGGTTGGGTAACGCTTGCCGAGGCGTTCGCGCGATCGCTCAATGCCGCTTCAGTCGCGCTTGCCGAAGAGGTTGGTTTAGACAATGTGATTGCCGCAGCGCGTGAACTCGGCATCGATGCACCACTCGCCAACACGCCGTCTTTGGCGCTTGGGACATCCGAAGTAAATCTGCTTAACCTCACCAGCGCCTATGCGTCCGTCCAACTCGGTAGGGCACCTGTCAAGCCCTGGGGCATCATCGACTTTCAAGCGGCAGGGCAGCCCAAGACATTTCGAGTTGGCTCACAATCAAAGCCGAACGTCGATCTTTCGCCCTACCAGTCCGATCTCCTCGGGCTCCTGCAGTTGGTGGTCGAGCGCGGTACTGGGCGCGGAGCGGACCCCGGCACGTTTGCGGCCGGCAAGACCGGCACGAGCCAGAACAATCGTGACGCCTGGTTCGTCGGCTTCACGGAAGCGCTTGTCGTCGGTGTCTGGGTTGGCAATGATGATGACGCGCCGATGAAGGGGGTGACGGGCGGCGCCCTGCCAGCGCATATTTGGCGGGATTTCATGCGCCAGGCGACGGCCGAACCTCCGCTGAATGGCGTGCGATCGACAGAAGCGGCAAGCGATGGTCAAGGCGCACCGCAGTCCTGTAACATCACTGCCTGCTCGCGCAGTTACCGCTCCTTCCGGCCTTCCGACTGTACCTATCAGCCATATTCCGGCGGCCGGCGGCTCTGCGAAAAGTGACGTGGCGCGCTTAACGAGGAGTCTGCAATCACCTCTTTACAGCTAACATGTCAGTCTGCTACATCTAATCTCAACAGTCGGGAGGAAGCATATTTGACCCAGAAATTCGGCCTGTCGGTCGCTCTTGCCACGCCGTTTGACAGCAATGGCGATATTGCGATCGATGCGATGATCGTGCAGGCAAGGCGAAGCCTCGCTGCAGGATGTTCCAGCGTAACCCTGTTCGGAACGACGGGTGAAGGCTCCTCCATCGGAAGCCGGGAACGTGACCGCGTCCTCGCGTCTTTCCTCGATGCGGGGATCGCGGCAAAAAACATCATCGTCGGTGTGCTGGTCGATGCCGCCGAGGATGCGGCGATCCAGGCAGATCATGCTCTTTCCCAGGGCGTTCGTAATATTCTTCTTGCCCCGCCGTCCTATTTCAAGAATGTCAGCGACGACGGTGTCTTCCAGTGGTTTTCGGCTGTCTTCGCCATTCTGGGAGACAAGGCGCGGGACATCATCGTCTACAATCTTCCCTCGCTCACTATGGTTCCGCTGACCGTGTCGCTGATCGGACGGCTGCGGACCGCCTTCCCCAATATCGTGACAGGCGTCAAGGATTCTTCCGGCGACTGGCCGTATACCGAAAGCCTGCTCAAGGCGCATGGCGATCTCATTATCCTGGTGGGCGATGAACGGCATCTTGCCAGGGGCGTGCGGCTCGGCGGCCAGGGGGCGATCTCCGGCATGGCGAATTTTGTGCCCCGCGACGTCAAGCTGATGGCCGAAGAAGGCAAGGACGATCCCCGCATCGAGGGTTTTGTGGCCGAACTGCTCAAATATCCTGTTGTCCCGGCCGTGAAAGCCATGATGGCGCACGTGGCGTCCGAAGAGATCTGGCTTGCGGTGCGCCCGCCGCTCGCTTCAATATCCGCCGAAGGGCAGGCGCAGCTCGCTCTTGCTTTCGATCGTCTTTTCCAGTCGAAAGCGGCATAGGTCAGACATGTTTCGGGAAGAGGCGATGGACGAAACGGACGAGCAGCCAACGCTGCGGGAAAAGGCGTATGCGAGCTTCACGCGCCATCTTCTTGCGCGTGACGTGCGTCCCGGCCAGTTCGTCTCCCAGCGCCGTCTCGTCGAGCTGACGGGACTGACGCTCGGCGCCATCCGTGAGCTCATCCCAAGGCTCGAAGCCGAAGGGCTGATCAAGACGGTCCCCCAGCGGGGTTTGCAGATTGCTCATATCGACCTCAACCTCATTCGCGAGGCCTTCCAGCTGCGCGTGTTCCTGGAGAAGGAGGCCGTCGCGCTTTTCACCCGCTCTGCGTCTGACGAGACGATCGCCGGGCTTTTGAAGCAGCATCGGGATATCGCCGATGCCATTCGAAGCGGCGATACATCGCACGAATTGGAAGTGCACGCGCAGGCCGTCGATTGGGGTATGCACGACGCCTTTATCGATGCCCTGGGAAATTCCATCATTTCGAACGCCTATCGGGTGAACTCGATCAAGATGCGCCTGATCAGTCAGGATCGTTTTCGCATCGAAGGTCACGTCGGACCTGTCATGGGCGAGCACCTGAAAGTGCTCGAGGCGATCGAACGACGATCGGCGGAGGACGCCGTCAACAGCCTTGTCGCACACATCAATCATGCAAGAGATCGTGCGCTCAGGATATAATCGGAAATAAACAGCCGGGGGTGAGGAGATCGCCGGCATAAGGAGGAGGAATCACATGTCATCGTTTTTGAATCCGACGAGACGCGGCTTTCTGGCGGGCACAGCCGCTTTTGGGGCGAGCAGCATGCTCGGCATGCGGCTCGCATCGGCCGCCGTCGACTGGAAGCGTTTTGCCGGCACGACGCTCGAAGTCAACCTGGTCAAGAGCCCGCGCAGCGAAATACTGCTGAAGTATCTGTCCGAGTTCGAGGCGCTCACCGGCATCAAGGTCAATGCCGAAGCGACGCCCGAACAGCAGCAGCGCCAGAAGACGACGATTGAGCTCAGCTCCGGCAAGCCGAGTTTCGACGTCGTGCATATGAGCTACCATGTCCAGAAGCGGCAGTTCGAAAAGGGCGGCTGGCTTGCCGATATCAGCGGTTTCCTCAAGGACCCTTCGCTGACCGACCCGTCCCTGACGGAGGGCGATTTCGCAGAAGCCGGCCTCGCCTTCGCCAAGGACGCCGGAGGTGTTCTGCGCTCTCTTCCCTTTTCGGTCGATTACTGGATCATCTACTGGAACAAGGCGCTGTTCGAGAAGAAGGGGCTTGCTTACCCCTCGAGCTTCGAAGAGCTGGCAAGTGCTGCGGAGGCACTGACCGACGCTTCGACCAACACCTACGGCTTCGTCGCCCGCGGCCTCAAGAACGCCAATACGCCGGTCTGGACGTCGCTGCTGCTCGGCTATGGTTCGAGCCCGCTCGGCCCTGACGGCAAGCTGCGCACGACATCGCCGGAAGCGATCGATGCGGCCAAGCTTTACCAGAGACTGATGACCAAAACCGCCCCTCCCGGCGTCTCCGGCTTCAACTGGGCGGAGGCGCAGTCGGCCTTCCTGCAGGGCAAGATCGGCATGTGGCTTGATGGCGTCGGTTTTGCACCGCCGATCGAAAATCCGGAAAAGTCACGCGTCGTCGGCCAGGTCGGTTACGGCATCATGCCGAAAGGCCCGAAGGCACAGGCCGCAGGCACCTTCGGCGACGGCCTTGGCGTCGTCGCAGCAAGCCAGAAAAAGGAAGCAGCCTACCTCTTCTGCCAATGGGCGATTTCGCATGAAATGGGCGCCCGTCTGCTGCAGGCCGGCGCCGGCGTTCCTTTCCGCCAGTCCGTCCTCGAGGATGCGAAGGTCCGCGAGGGCGTCAAGATGCCGGGCGCGTGGCTTGATGCCGTCGTCGGTTCGGGCAAGATCTCGCAGCTCGCGTTGCCGGTCATCATTCCGGTCACCGAGTTCCGCGACATCTATGGCGTCGGTCTCACCAACATGATCGGCGGCGCCGATCCCGAAACCGAACTGAAGGCAGCGACGGCACAGTTCGAGCCCGTCCTAGCGAAAAGCGAGGGATAATGGTCTCGGCAAGCATCGAAACGGCCACAGCGGCCACGGCGTCGAAAGGAAGGAGCAAACCGGATCGGTTTGCTCCCAACTACTGGCCCTTCGTCATCCCGGCGCTCATCGTCATATCGGCCGTGATCGTCTTTCCATGGGTGTTTACCGTGTGGATGAGCGTCAACAGCTGGACGCTCGGCCAAGCGCAGGTCTTTGCGGGGTGGGACAATTATGTGCGCCTCGCCGGCGACGTGCGCTTTTGGGAGTCGCTGTGGCATACGGTGCTCTATACGACGCTCTCCGTAGTGGTTCCCCTTTTTCTGGGAACGCTCGCCGCGCTGATCTTCGATGCTCAATTTCCGCTGCGCGGTCTCATCCGCGGCATATTCGTGATGCCGATGATGGCCACACCCGTCGCCATCGCACTCGTCTGGACGATGATGTTCCATCCGCAGCTCGGCGTTCTCAACTATCTCCTCTCCCTCATCGGCATCGGTCCCCAGGAGTGGATCTACAATCAGAGCAGCGTCATCCCGTCGCTGGTGCTGGTCGAGACCTGGCAATGGACGCCGCTTATCATGCTGATCGTGCTTGGCGGCCTGGCGGCGGTTCCGCGCGAACCTTATGAAAGTGCGGAGATCGATGGCGCCAATGTCTGGCAGAAATTCCGTTATCTGACGCTGCCGATGATCGCGCCTTTCCTGATGATCGCCGTGATCATCCGCAGCATCGATGCAGTGAAAAGTTTCGACATCATCTATGCCATGACCCAAGGCGGCCCCGGCACGGCGTCGGAAACGATCAACATCTATCTCTACAACACCGCTTTCGCCTATTACGATATCGGCTATGGCTCGGCCATGGCGGTTGTCTTCTTCATCCTCATCGTCCTGCTTTCTTTCGTCCTTATGATGCTCAGGCAGCGCGTGAACTGGTCCGACGGGGAGGCACGCTGATGAAGCGCAAGACGCTCGATCGCATCGGACTGCTGTTCGTCGCCCTGGTGATGATCTCGCCGGTCGTCCTGTTCTTCCTCTGGATGATCTCGCTGTCGCTGAAGTATGAAATCGACAACGGTGCCTATCCGCCGATCTTCATCCCGGAGCGCTTGGCCTGGTCGAACTATCTGAAAGTCTTCGAGGAGAACAATTTCTTCCTCTATCTCTGGAATTCGGTGCTGGTGACGGGTGCGGCCACGCTTCTGGCGCTGCTGATCGGCGTGCCCGCCGGATATGGCATCGCCCGGCTGAAGGCGGAGAAGTCCGCGATGGTCATCATGATCGCGCGCATGACACCGGGCCTTTCCTTCCTGATCCCGCTCTTCCTGCTGTTCCAATGGCTGAACCTGCTCGGTACGCTCTTGCCGCAGATCATCATCCATCTCGTGGTCACCGTGCCGATCGTCGTGTGGATCATGATCGGCTATTTCGAGACGACCCCGATGGAGCTGGAAGAGGCTGCAAGCATCGACGGCGCGACACCCTGGCAGGTTTTCCGCCTGGTCGCCCTGCCGATTGCAAGGCCGGGCATCGTCGTCGCCTTCATCCTGTCGGTCATTTTTTCCTGGAACAATTTCGTCTTCGGCATCGTGCTCGCCAGTCGCGAGACGCGCACGCTTCCGGTCGCGGTCTACAACATGCTCTCGTTCGAACAGGTCAGTTGGGGTCCGCTCGCGGCAGCCGCATTGATCGTCACCTTGCCGGTGCTGATCTTGACGGTGTTTGCGCAACGGCAGATCGTGGCAGGCCTGACGGCCGGAGCCGTCAAGTGAGCGGGTGAGACGACGGTTTTGACGACTTCTGCCTTCGACACGCCTCCCGGTCAGGCGCGCCGCGTTTTGTGCGTCGGCGCGGCGGTTATGGATACGTTGTTTCGTGTGCGCTCGTTACCGACCGGCCAGGGCAAATTTCTGCCCTATGATATGCTGCAGATTGCCGAGGGCATGGCATCGAGCGCCGCCTTTGCCGTTGCCCGGCTTGGCGGCCATGCCAGCCTTTGGGGCGCGGTCGGCGATGACGCCACCGGCGACCGCATCATTGCCGACCTCGGCGAGAGCGGCATAGACACGAGCGGTATGGTGCGTGTGGCAGGCGCCCGCTCGGCCGTCTCGACGATCCTTGTCGATGATCAGGGCGAACGCTTGATCGTGCCATTCTACGATGCTGGCCTGCACGAGACGGTCAAGCCGGTCACAAAACAGGACATTTCCTCCTTCGACGCGGTGCTGGTCGACGTCCGCTGGCCGAAGCTTGCGCTGCGGACGCTGTTGGCAGCGAGAGAGGCGGGCAAGCCGGCCATTCTCGATGGCGACGTTGCCGGCGATGGCGTGGTCGAGATGCTTGCGCCGGCGGCGAGCCACATCGTGTTCTCGCAACCAGCCGCCGAGCGGCTTGCGGGAACGGCCGACGCGGTGACAGTCGTCGGCCTGCTGAAGCAAAAGTTCGAGCATGCCTTCATCAGCGTCACGGCTGGCGAAAATGGCTGCTTCTGGTTCGATGACCGAACCGGCGAAGTCTGCCATCTTGCCGCCCCAAAGGTAAGAGCGGTCGATACGCTTGCCGCCGGGGATATCTTTCATGGCGCTTTCGCGTTGGCGATCGCGGAAGGCATGCCGATCGAAGAGACGATGCGCTTGTCGTCCATGGCGGCGGCGCTCAAATGCCAGGTCTTCGGCGGTCGCACCGGCGCGCCGACCAGAGCCGAAGTCTGCAAGGTGCTTCAAGATTGGCGCCCGGCGGTGGCGACGATGAAAGTGATCACACCGGAAGAGTTGTGACAATCCAGGCAGCAACGTCGTTAATGGTGAACGCCATGGAGGTGTGCACTTGATCACGCGTGTGCTGCCACCCAAAGGCGACCAAGCCCATGCCGCCGGGTCACGGCCCTCAATCCAATATCCTCGGCCTGAGAACCGCCCACCTCGAACCTGATGCTGTCGCCAGCATTGCGCCAGTCCGCAGGTGATCGCCGGCCGCAAATGTTCATTTGAACATTTCATTCTTGCAAAGTGAACTTCGCCTGTTACCATCGGGCTCACGTTCGTAGCGGGAGGCTTCGGACCGACAACAAGTGGGAGTGAGGATGAACAAGATCGCTTTTTTCCTGTCCGCAGGATTGACCAGCCTATCGTTATCCGTTCCGGCAATGGCAGCCACGAAGATCCAGTGGTGGCACGCAATGGGCGGCGAGAATGGCGCGAAGCTTGAACAGATCGCCAAGGGGTTCAACGCATCTCAATCTGACTATGAGATCGTTCCGGTATTCAAGGGCACCTATGACGAGACGCTGACGGGCGCCATTGCTGCGTTCCGCGCCAACCAGCAGCCCGCAATCGTACAGGTCTATGAAGTTGGTACCGGCACCATGATGGCAGCACAGGGTGCGGTCTATCCCGTTTACCAGTTGATGAAGGACGAAGGTGAGGCCTGGGACCAGAGCAAATTCATTGCTCCGGTCGTCGGTTACTACTCTGACACCAGTGGCAACGTTCTATCCTTGCCGTTCAATTCCTCGACGCCGATCCTTTATTACAACAAGGATATCTTCAAGAAAGCAGGGCTTGACCCGGAAACGCCGCCGAAAACATGGGCGGACGTTGAAGCCTTTTCGCGGACGATCATGAAGTCCGGCGCAGCTAAATGCGGTTTCACCAGCGCCTGGATCTCCTGGATCCAGACTGAGAACCTGAATGCCCTGCACGATAAGCCGTATTCTACCAAGGCCAACGGTTTTGGCGGCTTGGACGCAGAATTCACCTTCAACAATGATCTCACCATCCGCCATTGGGGCAATCTGAAGAAGTGGCAGGACGAGGGGCTCTTCAAATTTGGAGGACCTGGCGGCGGCGATAACGCTCCTCCGATGTTCTATTCTCAGGAATGCGCGATGTACATGAATTCGTCCGCCGGTCGGGCAGGGGTCATCAACAACGCAAAGGCTTTCAAGGTCGGTTTTGCGCCGCTTCCCTACTATGACGACGTTATTCCGCAGCCGCTCAACTCGATTATCGGCGGCGCCACGCTCTGGACACTGAAAGGTCGCCCGGAAGAGGAGTACAAAGGTGTCGCGAAGTTCTTCACCTACCTGCAGAAGCCGGAAGTCCAAGCCGATTGGCATCAGTTCTCGGGCTACCTGCCGATAACGGAGGCTGCCTATAAGCTGGGCCAGGATCAGGGCTATTACGAGAAGAACCCCGGAGCAGATATCGGCATCAAGCAACTGACGCGGGTGACACCCACCGACAATTCCAAGGGCATCCGTTTCGGCAACTACGTCCAGGTGCGTGGCATTATCGACGATGAGTTTGCGGCCTTGCTGGGCGGGAAGAAGACGGCGAAGGAAGCAGTTGATTCCGTGGTCGCAAGAGGCAACGAACAGCTTCGCGATTTCCAGTCCGCCAACTAATGGGCTCCGTGACGGGGGCTGGTGAAAGACCGGCCCCCGTTTCCCATCCGTCAGTGTGAGGGCCCATGCAAACCAAACGGACCGTATTTCCCAACAAGCTTTTGCCTTACCTGCTCATCGCTCCCCAAATTTTCGTGACCGTGGTATTTTTCCTTTGGCCTGCGGGAACTGCATTCTGGCAATCTTTCCTGCGTCAGGACGCTTTCGGTTTCAAAACGACCTTCGTCTGGTTTGAAAACTACCGTCGGCTCTTTGCCGATCCGATCTACATGAATGCCTTCGGCCACACGCTCATCTTCGCCATACTCGTGACGGTCCTATCAACGTCGATTGCGCTGCTCCTGGCTGCAGCGGCAATGCGCGTGTTGCGCACCTCTCGAATCTATTCGACCTTGCTCATTTGGCCCTATGCCGTCGCCCCCGCGATCGCCGGCATTCTTTGGTGGTTCATGTTCAATCCGTCGATCGGCATCGTCGCCTATATGTTGCGGGCAATGGGGATCAATTGGAATCATCTGATCAATCCCGACGATGCCATGGTCCTGATCGTGATCGCGGCGACGTGGAAGCAGATTTCCTATAATTTCTTGTTCTTCTTGGCTGCGCTGCAATCCGTCCCACGCTCGCTTCAGGAAGCCGGGGCCATCGACGGAGCCGGTCCGATGAAGCGTTTCTGGACGATCGTGTTCCCGCTGATCTCACCGACGACTTTCTATCTGATCGTCATCAATATCGTCTACGCGATGTTCGACACCTTCGGCATCGTTCATGCAACCACCCAAGGCGGACCGGCGCGCGCGACGGAAATCCTTGTCTACAAAGTCTATTTCGACGGGTTTATCGGGCTGAATTTGGGCTCGTCGGCGGCACAGTCGGTCATTCTCATGGTGATCGTCGTCGCTCTGACGGCCGTCCAATTCCGTTTTATCGAACGCCGCGTACAATATTGAGGAATTCCAAGGATGGTTGAGAATCGCCCCTTCCTAAATTTCCTGGCGCACCTTGTCCTCATCATTGGCGTGACGATCGTGGTGTTTCCGGTCTACGTGGCTTTCATTGCATCAAGCCATGGCCCAAACGACTTCTTGTCAGGCGTCGTGCCGCTGACACCAGGTGGCCACATCATCGAGAACTATTCGACGATGCTCTCATCCGGGATGACGAGCTCCGGGGCGCCGCCGATCGGGCCGATGATGATCAACTCGTTGATCATGGCGGTTGGCGTCGCCGTCGGCAAGATCGTCATCTCGATCCTTTCTGCCTTTGCCATCGTCTATTTCCGGTTTCCGTTCCGGACCCTGGCATTCTGGATGATCTTCATCACCCTGATGTTGCCGGTCGAGGTGCGTATCGTGCCGACCTACAAAGTCGTCGCCGATCTTGGAATGCTGAACAATTACAGCGGCCTCATCATCCCGCTGATCGCCTCGGCAACGGCAACCTTCCTGTTTCGTCAGTTCTTTCTGACCGTCCCTGACGAACTGATGGAGGCCGCCCGCGTCGATGGAGCGGGACCGATGAAGTTCTTCCGGGATATTCTGCTGCCGTTGTCGATCACCAATATCGCGGCGCTCTTCATCATCCTCTTCGTACTCGGCTGGAACCAGTATCTCTGGCCGCTCATCATAACGACCGACCAGAGCTTCTACACAGTCGTGATGGGAATCCAGCGCATGGCAGCGGTTGCCGATGCCGAGCCCCGCTGGAACCTCGTGATGGCAGCGGTCATTCTCGCCGCCCTGCCACCCGTCCTCGTCATCGTCGCCATGCAACGCCTTTTTGTCAAAGGCCTGGTCGAAACGGAGAAATGAAATGGCAACGATCAACATCATCGACGTCAAGAAGAATTATGGTACCGTTCCAGCTGTCAAAGGCATCAACCTATCCGTTGCAGACGGCGAACTCATCGTCCTCGTCGGCCCCTCGGGCTGTGGCAAATCCACCCTGCTTCGCATGATTGCCGGGTTGGAAACGATCAGCGAAGGCCAGGTCGAGATTGCGGGCCGCAATGTCAATAAGGCAGAGCCGGCCGACCGCGATATCGCCATGGTCTTTCAAAACTATGCGCTTTATCCGCATATGACGGTACGCGGAAATCTCGAATATGGTTTGAAAAATCGCGGCACCGAACGGGCCGAAATCAACCGTCGTGTGGCGGAAGCCGCCGAGATCCTCGAAATCGGACCGATGTTGGATCGTAAACCTCGCGAACTCTCCGGCGGGCAGCGCCAGCGGGTTGCGATGGGGCGCGCCATCGTTCGCGAGCCGGCCGCCTTCCTGTTCGATGAGCCGCTGTCCAATCTCGATGCCAAATTGCGCGTGCAGATGCGAGTTGAAATTCGTCGGCTGCAACGGCGTCTCAAGACGACCAGCATCTACGTCACCCATGACCAGCTTGAAGCGATGACCCTCGCAGACCGATTGGTCGTCATGAACGGCGGACTTGTCGAACAGGTCGGAACGCCAGTGGCAGTCTACGACCGTCCGGCAAGCTTGTTTGTCGCAGGCTTCATCGGCTCACCGCCGATGAATCTGGTACCGATCGACGTCCTCAGGGCGGCCGACGGCGCTGGGACCCTGGCATTGCCTGCCGGTACCGACATGGTCGGGCTCCGCCCGGACGCGTTACTTGTCGCCAGGCCGGCAGAGCCTTCCGTCTGTCTCAACGCAACCGTCGAGTTGCTCGAGCCTATCGGGGGAGAAAGTCATCTGCATGTGCGATTGGGGGAGGGCCAGCAGACGGTTGTCCTGACCGTACCGGGTCGTCCGGACTTTGCCGAGAATGCGAATATCGACATCTTTGCACGTGTTGACGCGATGCACCCTTTTAATAGCGATACGGGAAAACGCACAGATTGACTCCAGTTTATTATTTCTCCATCCAACCTTCGAAGAAGACGAAAGAGATGAGACGATGACGACCGTAGAGTCGCGATCCGGGCCGAGACGCGGTGAAGTTCAGGCACATCGAGGCGCCTCTGCCGTCGCGCCTGAAAATACGATTGCTGCCTTTCGAGCGGCCGCGGACCAGGGCGCGGAATGGGTCGAACTCGACGTTGCACTTCTTGCCGACGGCACGCCGGTCGTGATCCACGACGTTTCCATCGACCGCTGTTCCTCGTCAAAGGGAAATCTGGCCAACCTCAACGCGTCGGACCTCGCGAGAATCGACGCTGGCTCGTGGTTCAGCCCAAAATTCAAAGGCGAACCGCTGCCGACGCTGGCCCGTGTCGTTTCCGCCTTGGGCGAACTCGGTCTCAATGCCAACGTCGAGATCAAGCAGCATGCTCATCACAAATCACTCGACCAGTTGGTCAAGGTCGTTGATGAACATTTGAAGGAGCGGGCGGCGCACACCAAGATCATGATCTCGAGCTTTGATGCCGCTGCGCTGAAGGGAATGCACGAAGTCGATCCAAGCTACGAGCTCGCCATGCTGTGGAGCAACCTGCCCGCGGATTGGTTGGATATCCTTCGGTCAATTCCCGCAAAGACCATCCATCTCGACTACAAGGCTCTGAGTATCGGGTTTCTCGAGGAGGCCGTGCGTCGCGGCATCGCGGTGCGGGCATGGACTTGCAATGATCCCAAGCTGCTCGCGTCTTTCTGGGAGGTGGGTTTGACTGGTGTGATAACAGACGACCCCAGTGTCTACCTCACGTAAGGAGCGGCGATGGGGCAGCGGATCATATCGAGCCGACAACGTGAGATCCTTGCGCTGATCGAAACGGACGGTGTTCAGTACATCGAGGAACTGGCACGTCGCTACGATCTGACGACGCAGACGATCCGTCGCGATATCAATGCATTGTGCGATCTCGGGCACGCGCGCCGCTTCCACGGTGGCGTCGACCTGCCGGTCGAGGGCAGCAACATCTCGCTCAACGCTCGCGCCCAGCTCAACCGAAGGGCCAAGCGGCTTATCGCCAAGCGCGTCGCTGCCGACATAGGAGCCGACGCGACAGTATTCCTCGGGATCGGCAGCACGGTTCGGTTCGTTGCCGAGGCGCTGCGTGATCACCAGGGCCTGACGGTGATTACCAACAACATCCACGTCGCCTTGAGCCTTTGCGATGCACCGAGTGTCGAGGTGCATTTGACGGGCGGCCTTTTGCGTCACGACGATCGCGACGTGGTGGGTACGGATGTGATCAGGTTCGTCGAAAAATTCTATGCGACTTACGCCGTCGTCGGCGCAGGCGCTCTAAGCCCGCTCAACGGTCTGATGGATTTCAGCTATAGCGAAGCCCAAATCACCAATGCCCTCCTTGAGAATTCACAAACGCAGATTCTGGCTGCAGACGTCAGCAAGTGGACGCGAAACGCTTCCGTGCGTGTGGCGCCATTCAGCAAACTCACCCGCTTTTATACGGATCGGCTGCCTGGCGAAGCGGCCGCCACCAATGCCCTCTCCGAGAGCGGCTTGGACGTGGTGACATGCAGCGAGGATATGGCATGAGCTATGTAGACCTTGCGCCATCAGCTCGTGAGTTACGGGACGTGCGCTACCTGTTCACCGACATCGACGATACCCTGACCACCGAAGGCAAGCTACTTCCGCAAACCTACCAAGCTCTCTGGGATCTCAGCTGGGCAGGCATTGCCGTCGTGCCGGTTACGGGCGGCTCCGCCGGTTGGTGCGAACACATCGTTCGTGCCTGGCCGGTGGCCGCGGTCGTCGGCGAAAGCGGCGCATATTGTGTCACCCGTAGGGACGGCGCAGTCGTCTTCGACTATTGGGAAGATGCCACCCTGCAGGCTGAGCGCCAACGCCTGCATCTCCAGTCAGTGAAAGAGCTGGTTTCGCGAAGGGGCAAGACGTTCAGAATTGCCCACGATCAGGTCTTCCGGCTGGCGGACGTCGCGATCGATATCCAGGGTCACGACCCGCATGAGGTCGAGGATCTCGCGTCCAGCATAAAAGCCATTGGCGGAACGGTTGCGATCAGCTCCATTCACATCAACACGTGGATCGGCAATTACGACAAGCGGTCGATGAGCGAACGCGTCTTAACCGAGATATTCGGTATCGACCCGGCTGAAACTCCCGCCGTTACCGCCTTCGTCGGCGACTCTCGAAACGATGCCCCGATGTTCGGCTTTATCCGCAACTCCTTCGGCGTCAACAATATCATTCCCGTCCTTCCGCAAATGCAGTACGCACCGAAGTGGGTCTCGTCGCAGCCCGCCGGCCTTGGTTTTGCTGATATTGCGAGAACGATCTTGCAAGCAGCAGCCGCAGGTGAATGAACGACGATCGACTTCGTGTCATGGCGGGGTGACGGCTCTAGAGAAATAATTCCGCGAAATCATACTGCGCAGCCGTGGCCACCAGCCGTCAGCTTTTGACCGAGCCGGCGGTCATGCCTGCCAGGAAATAGCGTTGGGCAACCAGGTAGAGTACCAGAAGGGGCAGGGAACCAAGCACGCTCATCGCCATCATCTCGTTCCATTCGAAGGCGTGCTGGCCCATCAGAAGCTGGATACCGATCGGAACGGTTCTGAGATCCATCGATTTCGTCAGCGTTAGCGCGAAGAGGAATTCGTTCCAGGCCAGCAGAAACGTGTAGACCGCCGTGGCGACGATCCCGGGGATGGAGACCGGAACGATGACGCGCCAGAGCGCCGTCCAGCTCGAGCCGCCGTCGACAAGGACGGCCTCGTCCAGCTCTTTCGGCAAGGTGTTGAGATAGCCTGTCATTAGCAGGATGGCATAAGGCAGCGTGAAGACCATGTAGGTCAGGATCAGCGCCAGATAGGTATCGAAGATCCTGAAGGCGACCACCATGCCGAAATAGGGGATGAGAAGGGTGATCGGCGGAACGGTCTGGGTGCTGATGATGAAGATGTTCAAAGTGTTCTTGAAGCGGAACTGATAGCGGCTGAATCCGTAGGCGGTCAGGATGGCGATAACCAGGGTCAGGCAGGTGACGACGCCGGCGACGAAGTAGCTGTTGATGAAGAAGCGCACTTTCACCGGATCGTTGAAGATCGTCAGATAGGCGGCCACCGTAAAGTCATCCGGCAGCAGCCGCGGCGGAAGGGCGAAGATTTCCGTATTCGATTTCAGCGAACTGAAAAACATCCAGACGATCGGGAAGGTCGAAAAGACCAGGCCGATCGCCAGGCCGAGATAGGTCAGGATGGTCGGCAATGCCGAGCTTTTGAAGGAACGCTTTGCCATGGCGGTCACCTGCGCTGCTGGTGTTTGATGTAGAAGTAGGTGACGCTCATCGAAATGATGAGGATGATCATCGCGCTCGCCGAAGCCAGGGAAAACTCATACTGGGAGAAGGCGAGCTTGTAGGTGAAAGTCGAGAGCACTTCCGTCGAATAGATCGGACCGCCGCCCGTCGTCATCCATACGAGTGGAAAAACCTGCATCGTCCAGATGAAGTCGAGAAGCGCGATGCTGATGATGATCGGCATCAATTGCGGAATGGTGATGTACCAGAATTTTTCGAGTTCGTTGGCACCGTCGATACCGGCTGCCTCGTAAAGCTCCTTCGAAATGCCCTGGAGGCCGGCGAGCAGGCTGACCATGTAGAGCGGGTAACCCGCCCAGATGTTTGCGAAGGTCAATGCATGAATGGCGGTGCGCGTCGAAGAGAACCACTCGACCTTGAAGTTGATGATATGGAGCGCCATCAGCACGCTGTTGACGACGCCGTTCGGATCGAGCAGCAGGCGCCAGATGATGGCGATGATGACGGCGGTGAACAGCCAGGGCAGGATGAAGAGCACGCGCAGGATGCTGCGAATGAGCGGATCGACGCGGTTGGTGTTCAACAGCAGCGCGAAGGCCAGGCCGATGATGAAATGGAAGACGACGCTCATGATGGTAAAATAAAGCGTCTGGGCGACCGACTGCCAGAAGACCGGATTCTCGAAGATGGTCAGGTAGTTCTGGACGCCTGCGAACGCCGCATCCTTTTTCATGATGGCGCCGTCCATCAGCGAATATTTGAAGACCATCACCATCGGGAACAGCATCAGCAGAACAAGCAGCAGAGTGGCCGGCGACACGTAGAAATACGGCACCAGCTTCCTCAAGGTGCTGTAACGAAGCCATCCTTTTCTTGGCGCTTTGGCGTGCGCAGCGACCAGAGCCGGAGCGGAATGATTCATGAGCTGTGAGTTCCCATTCTGCCGAGATTTGACGACTTGCACCGGCAGCGCAATCTGGCGCTGCCGGTGATTCGTGAAAGCGACGTGCTTTAGAACTTCGCGAGCCAGGCCTTCTGGGTATTGGCAGCCGCGTCCTTGGCCGACTGCCCGCCGTCGAACATCTTCTGAACTTCGACGTTCATGTCGCGCATCAGCTCTTCGGCAACCGGAAGACCGACGAATTCATTGGCAGGATAGCCGCTCTGGAAGATTTTGAAAGCTTCGGCGAAGATCGGGTCCGATGCCACAAAATCCGGCTTGGCGTGGACATTGCCGGGGAAGGCATTGGCAATCGAAACCAGACGGCCGTTGACGTCTGGGCTCATCAGATATTCCACAAGCTTCCAGGCTTCTTCCTTGTGCTGGCTGCCTTCGCTGATACCGATGCCCCAGGAGGCATAGGGCATGCCGCGCTTGCCGGTGTAGCCGTCAGTGGCCGGCAAAGCGGAGATGCCAAAGTTGAGCTTCGGATTGCGCTCGCGGATGAGGTTCACGTGGGCGAGCGAGTCGACCATCATGCCGACGCGGCCGTTGACGAATTCCTCGACCTTGTCCTGTTCCTTCTTGGCGAAAATGCCGGGCGAAATAACGCCTTCCTTGTTGAGGGACGCGATATAATCGAGCGTGCCGACGACAGCGTCATTTTCGAGATCCGGCTTGCCGTCCTTCAGCATCGAGGCGCCCGAGGCCCAGACCCAGGACATGACGTCGTTCTGGATTCCGCTCGGCGACTGCAGCGACAGCGGCAGGACCCAGCCATACTGGTTCTTCGGCGCATCGGTCATCTTCTTCGCGGCTTCAGCGAATTCCGTGCGTGTGGTCGGCAACTTGTCGACGCCGGATGCCTTGGCGATATCGAGGTTGACGAAGACGGGATAGACGAAGGAAGCGAGCGGGAACATCACGCTCTTGCCATCGACCTTGACGATATCGGTGATCTGGCTCTTGTCGTACTTCGCCTTGTCCATCAGTTCGTCCATGGAGGCGATTGCGCCCTGCTTGGCCAGCCCGTTTACCCACGCGCCATCCAGGCCCACCACGTCGCTCAGCGTTCCGGAGGCGGCGCCGACGACGATCTGGTCACGCGTCGTGGCATAGGGGCCGCTGACCAGCGTCACCTTGATGCCGGGGTTGGCGGCCTCGAAATCGTTCATGATGCCGCGCAGCGCCCCGGACGGCATTTCGGGTTCCCACCATTGTATGAATTCGATGGTCGTGTCGGCAAACGCCGACGTGGCGCAGAGCGCCCATACCGCCACGGCAGCCCGCATCGTCACGCTGAATTTTCTGATATTCATGTGTGCCTCCCATAGATTTTCAGTTAATCGATCCTCCTCAAGATCGTAGGCAAAGTAGGTTCCCTGAGGCACCTATCTGTCAATGAAGAACTGCGATCGAGAAAAGATGGGAGGCCCGTATTCATGGCGCGTTCTCACACAACTAATTGAAATATAATAACAAAATTAATCGTTATCGTCCGAATTTTTTCGGAGCATTTGTGTTGCTTGTGACGCTTTTTTTCTTTACTTTCGTAAACAAATGAAAGTTTGCCCAACAAAACGAAAAGCCGAGACGCCCGCCGTCCTCACCGCAAATTTTCGAATTCGGGGCCTGAAACAAGCGTTTTTGCAACCATGCGGCGCGAGCACCTGACGTCGCAAGAGAGGAGAATATTTCGTTTTTCGAAAGAGAGCCGGGTCCGCAGCGAAAAGTCATGCCGGCCTGCCCGTTGATTTTCCCCGATTCCGGAAAACGAAGACCACCCTGTACAAATTGCCGAATGCGTGTGATGCGACATCATTTTCGATTCAGCGCACCGTCGCGCCGCCGATTAAGGAACTGAATGGCCAAGAAAAGTTATAAATCGATGGACGATTTTGCGGCCGCCTCCGGCGTATCGCGTCCGACGCTGTCGAAATATTTCGATGATCCCTCGCAGATCAAGGAAGTGACCCGCAAGCGTATCGAGGCGGCTCTCAAGAAGTCGAACTTCGAGCCGAATCTTTTCGCGCGGCATCTCAATCGCAAGCGGACCAGGAATATTGGGATTCTGGTCCCGACCATGTCGGATCCCTTTTATGTGCAGGTCGTGTCGCTGATCGAGCTGGAGTTGCGCGAAAGGGGATTCTGGCCTGTCCAGATCTCCTCGCACACGCGGCCCGAACTGGAGGCGGAGGCCGTGCGGACCTTGCTCTCGCTGAAGGTCGCGGGTGCGATCGTGGCGCCGCTGGGCGCCGGTTCGCGGCGTTCCGCGCTGGAAAGACTAAAGGATGCAATCCCCGTCGTTTGCTTCGACAATCCTGCCAGCGGTGACCTTCCCTATGTCGGCAACGACAACGCGCAAAGCATGGCAGCCATTGTGCAATATCTCTGCCGATCCGGTGAGCCGCCGATCTTCCTGGAAATTCCGCATATGACCGAAAATGCCGGCGAGCGGCAGGCGGGCTATCGCGCGACCATGGCGAGGGAAGGGCATTCCCCGCTCGTCATCGATTGCGACGCGCCGCCTTCCTGGGAGTTCGAGCGTCTCGGATACGAGCAGATGCAGAGGATGCTTGCGAATGGCGGACTTCCCGGCAAAACGCTCCTCTGCGCCAACGACCGGTTCGCCTTCGGCGCGATGGCGGCGGCATTCGCCTCGGGACTGAAAATCGGCCGGAACGAGGCTTGCGACGTGCGCATCGCCGGGCACGACGACCACCCGCTGAGCCGATATACCTGCCCGTCGCTGACGACGATGGCCCAGAACGCATCCGAGATCGCCGCGAAATCCGTGGAGCTTTTGCTCGCGCATATCGAGAGCGAGGATGACGGAACGACCCCCGCCACGAACAAGGTGATCCTTGAGGCAACGCTTGTCATGCGCGACTCGGCTTGAGATCCGGTCGGCTTGAGATCCGGTCGGCTTGAGATCCGGCGAGGGTTACGGCCTCAGCGGGTAAGCGCGGGGTCCATGGTGCGCCACGCCATTGCAATGGCCTCAAGCGCCTCTTGCGCCTCCGGAATGGCCCGTCTCTTCGATACGAAGCCATGGATCTGTCCGGGCCAGGTCCGGCTTGTGGCCTGCGCTTCCCGGCTGAGCCGCTCGGCATAGCCTGCCCCTTCGTCGACCAGCACGTCGTGTCCGGCAAGGATCACGAAGGCCGGCGCCACACCGGCCAACGACATCGCGCTGAGCGGCGAAGCCCGCCAGTCCGACCTGCTCGCGGCTTCCGGCAGATAGTGGTCCCGGAACCATTTCATCGCCGCTGCCGTCAGGCCGAAACCCTCTGCGTAACGTGAGTAGCTGTCTGCGGCCTGCAACTGGTCGGTCACCGGATAGATCAGCACCTGGCCGATGACGGCCGGCACCTGTCCGTCCCGCGCCAGGAGGGCAACGACGGCGGCCAGATTGCCGCCGGCGCTATCGCCGCCGACGATAATGCGCGAGGGATCAATACCGAGTGCATCGGCCTGCTCCGTCATCCAGACAAGTGTGGCAGCGCAATCGTCGATCGCGGCCGGAAACGGATGTTCCGGGGCCAGGCGATAGTCGGGTGAAACCACGACGGCGCCTGCCATATTGGCGAGCGTCCGGCAGATATCCTCATGGGTTTCCGGCGCGCCGATCACAAAGCCGCCACCATGAAGATAAAGCAGGGCCGGCGCCCCTTGGCGCGGCGCTGCTTGGCCGCGCCATATCTTCACCCTGATGGCGCCCACACGTCTTTCCAACATCTCTGCCACCTCTTCGAGTGGCCACTGGATGCCTGCGAAACTGTCCAGATACTGCTGCCGCGCCTGCGCCGGCGTGCAGCTTTCCACCGCCGTTTCCGGATCGCCAGGCCATGCAAGGGCGCGTTTGGCGGATTCGTCCAGTTGCGTCATGCGAGCAAGCTCCTTGCTTCGTCTTCCCGCAATTCTTTCGGCTGCGCGACGATACCCGCAATGGTCTGCGCGACGCCGGTTTCACCGGCACGCAGGATCGCTTCCATGACTTCGAGCACATGCAGGGCGAGATCGCCCGAAGCGCGTGGCGTGCGGCCTTCGATGATTGCGCGCGCGAGATCGGCAAGGCCAAGCATGCGGTAGTTGGCGCGATCAGGCGCGGCGATCGGCCAGTTGACGGCCCCGAAGAGTTCGCCTGATGTATCCGTTTCCTGCCAGGGAGCGCCACGGCTGGAGAGCGCGACGGAGCCGCCGAAATTGTCGGGGTCGGGCAGGCGCAGCGAGCCTTCGGTACCGTGGAGCTCGATCGGGTGGTTGGAGTGGCGGAAGACGTCCCAGGAGGTGCCGAAGGTGACGGTGGCGCCGCAATCGAATTCCAGCAGCGACAGCACGCTGGTCGGCGTGCCGACCTTGAACGTGGTGCCCTGTTTCGGCCCCTCGGCGGTGATGAGCCGTTCTTCCTGCCCGCTTGTGGCGACCGCCTGCACACGGCGGATTGGCCCCATGAGATTGACCATCATCGTCAGATAGTAAGGCCCCATATCCATGACCGGGCCGGCGCCGGCCTGGTAGTAGAAGCTGGGATCGGGATGCCAGTGCTCCATGCCGCGCCCCATCATGAAGGCCGTTCCCGTCACCGGCTTGCCGATGGCGCCGGCTTCCATCTGCCGCCGGGCATGGCGCCCGGCTGCCCCCAGGAACGTGTCCGGCGCCGAGCCGAGCATAAGGCCCTTGGTGGCGGCGGCATACACCAGCCGGCGTCCTTCCGCGGACGTGACGCCGAGCGGCTTCTCGGTGAAGACATGCTTGCCTGCCGACAGCGCCCGCGTCGAAACGTCGAAATGCGCAGCCGGGATCGTCAGATTGAGGATGAGGTCGATGTCCTTGTCGTCAATGAGGCTATCGACGTCGGCCGCGCGCAGATTGAATTCCGCCGCGCGGCGCTTGGCGGCGTCGGCGTTAAGATCCGCACAGGCAATGATTTCGACGCCGCGGAACAGCGGCGCGTTGCGCATATAGGCGAGCGAAATGTTGCCGCATCCCACAACGCCGATCCTGAGTTTCATGCCATTGGTCTGTGTCATCGAGGAACCTGATTTTGCCGTTGCGGCTGCGGAGAGTTGAGGGTGCGTTACGTTCTAAGCGCAGGGAATAAATTATATTGACGTACGGTAACATTTGACCGTACGTAATGACAAGACACTGGGGTCGCAATCTCCGAAGAAGAGCCGCCCTTCCGGTTTTCGATCCGCACTCCCTGCGGAAGGGCTTTCGGCCGGCGAGGCGAAATGGCCCGAGGACTTCGGTATCGGCTGTTATCAATAAATAGGTCAGGACCAAGATATGAAAAATGCTGAGCTGCAGATCGGCTGCCAGACATTCACCTGGGAGATGCTCGGCGCAGGCTGGAGCGGCGGCCCGGACGATCTGGTGCGCGCCGTCGCCGATGGCGGATATACCGGCATCGAAATCACCGACACGATGATCGGTCACTACGCGCTCAATCCTGCCGATTTTGCCCGTACTCTGACGGACGCCGGTTTGACGCTGGTTTCCTTTGCCTTCGGCTCCGCCAGCGGCTTCACGGTGGCGGAAAAGATTGCCTCCGATCTCGACACGGCGCGGCGATGGGTCGATTTCGCGGCGAACTTTCCCGGTGCGATGGTCTCGATGGGATCGGCGACGGTCGTTTCGGATGGCCCGCGCGATGAGAAGTTCGCCATTGCGGCCGAGTGCTACAATCGTGCGACCGAGATTGGGCAGTCGGCCGGTGTCGCCGTTGCCGTCCATCCTTCCTCGCACCACAACACGCTCCTCTTCACCCGCGAGGACTATGACCGCCTGTTTGCTCTCTTGGACTCGCGCGTGGGCTGGGTGCCTGATACCGGCCATATCCTGCGTGGCGGCCAGCAGATCGGCGATACGCTGGCGGCCTATTGGGAGCGTATCCGCTACGTGCATCTGAAGGATGTCGACGCCGGTGGCGTCTGGGCGATGCTGGGCGACGGCGTCTGCGACGTGCCTGCCGTGATTTCGGCCGTTCGGGATGCGCCGAAGTTCACCGGATGGATCGTGGTCGAGGAAGAATCGGACCACGCCGGAACCGATCCCGCCGCGGCGGTTCGGGTGAACCGCGAGACGCTTCGACGTCTCGGATTTTAGCCGGCCTCGTTTTCCCCGCTGTCGGCCTGAACCGTCGATCGGAGCCCAAGTCTCTGCTGGCTTTCTTACGCAGCGGAGAGGTGGACGGCAGCTCACGCGTAGCGAACCTCCACGCCGAGCTTGTCCAGCCGGTGGCGGATGCTGTGCGGCATGTTGCTGTCGGTGATGATCAGATCGACGCGCGACAGTGAGAAGGCTTTGGAGGAGGCGCCGATGTCGAATTTGCTCGAATCCGCCACGAGGACGACACGCCGGGCCATGCGAACCAGGTTGCGCTTGGTCCGGGCGATATCCTCGGAGACATCGACGACATCGAAGGCCTGATCGATCGCGTGGGCACCGACAAAGGCCTGGTGGGCGACGAGGCCGCCGACCGCCTTGTCGGAGTCCGAAACGATCGTGCTCACGGTGCTCGGAAACACGCGGCCACCGATCATGTGCACGTCGAGCCCCGGCCGGTACATCAGATGTTGTGCGATGTTCATCGCCGTCGTCGCAACCACGACGTTGTTGACCGGCGGCATCTGCATGGCCACCTGCAGCAGCGTCGAGCCGCTGTCGAAGACGATCGACTGGTTGTCGATGATCTGTCGCGCAGCCATCTGGGCAATACGCCGTTTCGCATCGAAATTGCGCTGCATGCGTTCCTCGAAGGCCGCCGCCGGCGAGTCGGACGGCAGGGCGATCGCGCCGCCATGCGTTTTGATCAGCTGCTTCTTCGCGTCCATGATTTCGAGATCGGAGCGGATCGTCACTTCCGAGACCTCGAAGAATTCAGCCAGCTGGCGGGTGCGTGCCTGACCCACCCGCTGAAGTTCCAGCATGATCTGCTGCCGCCTCTGTTCTGCAAGCATATGTGATCCCGACTGTCGCTTTTTGCGACTATCTGACTTTTGAAAAACGAAAGCATGAGCTCTCAGCTCACGGCTTCTGCTGCAAAACTAGCCGTTGAACGACGAAAATGCACGTCAAAAATTCCCTCGCCACGTAAAAACGAAAGAAATCGAAATATTGAATGTTTGTTTGTTTTCGAGTTAGGTTCTCCAACAATTGAAAAACCAGCCATCACAAAGGGAAGTCTCGCCATGGGTCTCGGAACCAAAGTCCGCCTCGCACGCCTGTTCTCGAACCCCTCGGGTCATTTGTTCGGAGGCGCCGTCGATCATTTTGTCGGTTATGGCAATGTGCGTGAGGGCGGGCTTGCCGACCTGCCGGGCGCGCTCCGGCGCGTCATGGCTGGGGGGCCGGACTACATCAGCATCCAGCCTGGTGCGGCGCGTCACCTCTGGTCGGAATATGCCGGAAAGGCAGCGCTCGTCATTCAGGGCGGTTGCTTTACCGCCGACGACCGCATTCGCCAGCTCATTGCCACCCCGGAAGATGCCGTGCGCTATGGTGCGGACGCTCTGGCGGTCGCCATTCCCGTGCGCGGCGCCACCGAAGGAGAGTATATCCGCTGGCTCACCGATACGGTCAACGCCGCCGCCCGTTTCGAGATGCCGGTCGTCGCCCATGTCTATCCCCGTGATTTCTCCGACGGCGGCAAGATCGTGTTCACGCCGGATGAGATTGCCTATGCGGTGCGCATCGGCTTCGAGGCCGGCGTCGACGTGATCAAGGTCGGCTATACCGGCGATTTCGAGTCCTTCCGGGAGACCGTTGCGACCTGCCCGATTCCGGTGGTGATCGCCGGCGGCCCGAAGACCGATACGCTGCTCGGAGCGCTCGTCCAGACTTCCGAAGCGTTGCGCGCTGGCGCCAAAGGCGCGGTTGTCGGTCGCAACCTTTGGGGTCATGGCGATACGACCATGGCCGCGCGCGCCTTCAAGCTCGTCATTCATAAGGGGATGGCGCCGGAGGAGGCGCTGGCGGCGGCCGGTGCTTGAGGCGTGTCGCGCCCTTTCCAGGTTCTGGGCTTCGGCGCCCTGGCAATCGATGACATCATCTATGTCGATCGGGGGCTGACGGCCGGCAAGGGGAAGGTGACGAAACGCGCCACCGACCATGGCGGCAACGTGGCGACGGCCCTTGTTGCCGTCGCCCGGTTGGGCGGGCGCGCCGGCTTCATCGGCTGGCTCGGCGATGAGCCCGCGACTGATGTGGCCGGCAGCGAACTCGAGCGTGACGGCGTCGACATATCGCTGGCTCCCCGCCATGTGGATGCCGCTCCGATCCGCTCCGTGATCACGGTCGGTCCCGACGGCGACCGGTTCATTGCCTATGACGACGATGTGCTGCACGGCACGTCGGATGCGCTGCCCGACGATGTTCTGCTGCAGGCCCCGGTGCTGCTGATCGACGGTTATGCCACGCACTCGGAAAGCGTCGTGGCCCGCGCACGTGCCTTGGGCCTAGCCGTGATTGCCGATATCGAATGGACGGTCGGTGCCGCGACGGATCGGATATTGGCTTTCGCCGACCATCTGGTGCTGCCGCTCGCCTTCGGGCAGGAATATACCGGCGAGCGTGATTCGACGATGATCCTGGACAAGCTCTGGTCTGCGGATCGGTCCGCTGTTGTCCTCACTGATGGCGAACGGGGGACCTACCTCCGCCAGAGTGGCGATGCCGTCCGGTGGCATGTGCCGGCTTATCCAGTACAAGCGGTCGATACCACAGGCGCCGGGGACTGTTTTCACGGGGCCTACGCTCTTGCCCTCGCGGAAGGGAAAAGCCCGCTGGATTGCGTTGCCTATGCTACGGCGGCTGCCGCCATTTCCGTGACCGCACGGGGAGGGCGCCGGGGCCTGCCGGACAACCGGACATGCCTGGCATGGATGGCGGCGGAGAATGCGCCGGTGCCGCTCGCGTTGCCCCAGTGCCGGGAATGAGCGCGGGGTGACTGATGTCGACGCTTGCCGATCGGTCGAGTGAAACCTCGCTGGTGGATAATTGATCGCACGGCGAGATCTCTCAACACCTGCAGCACGGCCATAAAAATTACGCGCGATAAAAAATAAAATCTCGCAACTAAACATCACAAATATCTATATTTTTCAAATATATATACAGAATTATGGGCGCTTTCTGGCGAGTCATACCTCGATTCTTTTGTTGACTTTGAGGCGCAGTCCTGAGCCTTCTTGTCGAAAGGATCGGAGACGGCGGGGAGCGCCGTCTGAAGATGTGATCCGACTGGTACGGGAGGACGAGACGTGGCCGTGGTTGTACTGGACAAAATCTGCAAGACCTATGGCAACAGCTACCATGCGATCAAGGATCTGAGCCTGACGATCCATGACGGCGAGTTTCTGATCCTGGTCGGTCCGTCCGGATGCGGAAAATCGACTGCGCTGCGCATGATTGCCGGGCTCGAGGAAATCAGCAGCGGAACCCTGAGCATCGGCGGCCAGGACGTGGTGGATCTCGCGCCCAAGGACCGGGACATTGCCATGGTCTTTCAAAGCTATGCGCTTTATCCGCACATGACCGTGTTCGACAACATCGCCTTCTCGATGAAGCTGGCCGGAAAGAGCAAGGCCGAACGCACCAAGCGCGTGCATGAGATCGCCAAGATCCTGCAGCTGGAAGCCTTGCTGGGCAACAAGCCCGCACAGCTTTCCGGCGGCCAGCGCCAGCGTGTTGCGATGGGCCGCGCCATGGTCCGCGAGCCGGCGGCATTCCTCATGGACGAACCGCTCTCGAACCTCGACGCGAAGCTGCGCGTGCAGATGCGGGCGGAGATCGCCAGCCTGCAGCGACAGTTGGGCGTGACGACGATCTACGTGACGCATGACCAGACCGAAGCGCTGACCATGGGCGATCGGGTCGCGGTGCTGAAGGGCGGCGTGCTTCAGCAGGTGGATACCCCCAAAGCTTTGTATCACCGCCCGGTCAACGCCTTTGTCGCCGGTTTTATCGGTTCGCCGTCGATGAACCTGTTCGAGGGGCGTCTGGAGGGCCGGCGAATTCATCTGCCGGGCTTCTCCATTCCCTTGACCGACGGCGCCTTCGAACGCGCGCCCGGTCTTTCCGCCTTCGAGGGAAATTCCGTGATCTTTGGAGTCAGGCCTGAGGATCTCTATGACAGCCGGTTGCCGTCCGGTGCTTCGTATCCGACGATCCCGGTGGTCGTGAAGTCGATCGAGGAGCTCGGCTCCGAGCTGATCGTGCATTTGAAGATCGACGCGGTCCGGATCGACTCGGGCGATCCCGACGCCGTTGAAGACCTGAGCGGGGCCGCCAACGCCGTCGCGCGGTTCGAAGCGGTCAGTGCGGTCGAGACAGGTCAATCGATCGATCTGGCAATCGACCCGGCGAAACTACACTTTTTCCATCCTCAAACGCATATGGCGCTCTGAAGTGACGAGCGAAAGAAGGGCTCATCGATGCCAGCAAAACAGGAACGACGTCTCCGCATCGGCGTATTGGGAGCGGGCCAGATTGCCCAGGCCGCGCACTTCGAGAGCTGCACCAAGGCAGCCAATGCCGACCTCTATGCGATTTGCGACGTTGCCGAGGATCTCCGCGAACGTATGGCAATCACTCACGGAGCGGAAAAAACCTATGACGACTACGACAGGATGCTGGCCGATCCCGACCTCGATGCCGTGATCATCGCCACCGCCGATGCGTTTCATGTCTCGGCCTCCATTCGCGCTCTTCAGGCGGGCAAGCATGTCCTGTGCGAGAAACCCGTCGGTGTCACCATTGAGGAATGCCTTGAACTGAAGGCCGCTGTCGAGACGTCGGGAAAGGTGTTTCAGGTCGGGCACATGAAGCGTTTCGACGCGGGACTCCAGGCTGCCAAATCCTTCATCCGCGATGAAATGGGCGAGATGGTCGCTCTGAAAGCCTGGTATTGCGACAGCACGCACCGCTATCCGATGACCGATGCGGTCCAGCCCCTGATCGTCACCAGCGCCAATGCGAAAAAGCCCTCGGCCAATCCGAAAGCCGACCTGCGGCGCTACTACATGCTTGCGCACGGTTGCCATCTGATCGACACCGCACGTTATTTCGCCGGCGACATCGTTTCCGTCAACGCGCGCCTGTCCGAGCGCGGGGGCATCTGGTGCTGGTTCGTGGACGTGGAATTTGCCTCCGGCACGCTCGGCCATCTCGATCTCACCGTCCAGGTGCGCATGGACTGGCACGAAGGCTTCCAGATCTATGGCCGAAATGGCAGCATTTTGGGCAAAACTTATAACCCATGGTACTACAAGACCAGCGAGGTGGACATTTTCCGCGAAGCGGACGGCGCCACCCATCGCGTTCTCGGCGCCGACGGCCATTTCTACCGCCGCCAGGTCGAAGGCTTCGCCCGCACCATTCTGGAGGGCGCGGTGATGGAAGGCGCCGACATCGATGATGGCGTGGCATCCGTACGAGCCATGGTCGCCGTCGCGCGTTCGGCCGAAAGCGGCAAGTCGGTTGGGCTGGCTGACGTCACGGGCGGCGTGTGATGAAGCTCGGCATCTTCGCAAAGACCTTCGAGGGAACGGAGCCCTTGACCGTTTTGAATTCGGTCGCTGCGGCCGGGTTCACCTGCGCCCAATACAATATGGCCTGTTCAGGCCTTCCGCCGATGCCGGAGAGCATCACGCCAGCCCAGGCCCGCTCGGTCGCCGACGCTGCGCTGAGCAGCGGCGTCGAGATCGTTGCCGTTTCCGGCACCTTCAACATGATCCATCCGGATCCCGCCGCGCGCGAGGCCGGCCTTCGCAATCTGGCGACATTGGCCGAGCGTTGCGCCGGCATGTCGACCGACCTGATTACGCTCTGCACCGGCACGCGCGACCCCATCGACCAGTGGAAGGCCCACGCCGACAACGACACGCCGGAGGCGTGGCGGGATCTCCTCGAAGCCATGGAGACGGCCATCGAGATTGCCGAGCGCTATGATGTGGATCTCGGCATCGAGCCCGAGCTTGCCAATGTCGTCAACTCGGCTGAGAAAGCCGATCGGCTGATCACGGCACTGAAGAGCCCCCGCATCAAGATCGTGCTCGATCCGGCCAATCTCTTCGAGGTCGCAACGCTGGATGAGCAGCGGCGCATCGTGTCTTCCGCCATCGACCTCCTGGCCGATCGGATCGTCATGGCGCATGCGAAAGACCGCAATCCTGACGGTCGTTTCGCGACCGCCGGCAAGGGTGTCCTCGACTATGGGCATTATCTCGGCCGGCTCAAGGCGATCGGCTTTGACGGCAGTCTCGTCACGCATGGTCTTTCGGCCTCGGAGGCGGCCGGTGTGGCCGCCTTCCTGAAGAACAGCCTCGACGGTAATTCTGCGGAGGCAGGAAGATGAGACGAGGTCAACCGTTCGAAACCAGCGACGGGACCATTCTCAATGTGGATACGGCGGGCGAGGGCGTGTCCGTCATCTTCCAGCATGGCCTATGCGGAGACGCGGCGCAGACCGATGAGGTCTTTCCGTCCGACATGGGTTTCCGCCGGGTGACCATCGAAGCGCGCGGCCACGGCCAGTCCCAAGCCGGCAATCCGGAGCAAATGTCGATCGCGACCTTCTGCGATGATATCGCCGCCTATATCGAGAAAAACCTCGCATGGCCGGTCGTGATCGGCGGCATCTCGATGGGGGCTGCGATCGCCTTGCGGCTCGCAGTCAAACGGCCCGATCTTGTCAAGGCTCTGATCATTGCAAGGCCGGCCTGGCTGACGGCGTCGGCGCCGGAGAATATGGCGCCCAATGCTGAAGTCGGGCGGCTTGTGAAAACTCTGCCGCCGGGCGAGGCGAAGGCTGCGTTCCTGTCCGGGCCGGTGGGCCTGCGGCTCGCCGCCGAGGCGCCGGACAATCTGGCCTCGCTTGCCGGTTTTTTCTCCCGCACGCCTTTGGATGTGACCGCCGAACTGCTCACCAGGATCTCAAATGATGGTCCTGATGTGACCGACGAAGAAGTCCGCGGTCTCACTACGCCGACGCTCGTCATCGGCCATGAGCGGGACAGCATTCATCCTCTCGCCTATGCGCGCGCGCTTGCCGAACGGATTGCCGGCGCGCGCTTCGCGCAGATCACCCCGAAGACTGAGAGCCGTCCGCAATATGTCGCGGACTTCCGGCTTGCCATGAGCAATTATCTGAAGGAGCTCTGAAACAATGACGACCCCCTCCAGGACCTGGATCGAAGACCTTCCGAAGGATCGCCTGATCGCGGAATTCTCCGTCTGGTCGGCCGATCTCGTGCATTTGGCGGATGATCTCGCGCGTGTCGATCCTCACGTCGACATTCTGCATATCGATGTCGCCGATGGCCATTTCGCGCCGGCCATGTTGTTTTTCCCCGACCTCGTTGCCGGGGTGCGCAAAGTCTCCGCGCGCCCGATCCATGTTCACCTGATGGTCGCCGACAGCATCATCCTGTCGCAGATCGAGCAATTCGCCGATGCGGGCAGCGACCTGATCAGTCTTCACGTTGAAAATGAAAGCGTCGCCGACCAGGCTCTCGATCTTCTCGACCGTCGCGGTGTCGCAGCCGGCATGGTTCTCAAGGTAGATACCCCCGTCGAGCGGGTCGAAAGATATGTTTCCCGCTTGAGTTTCGTGACATTGCTCGGCACGGCGATCGGCGTGAAGGGCCAGGGCCTCGACGAGAAAGCCGGCGCCCGGCTGCAACAGGCCAAGCAGATCATCGCCGGCTGCGGTGGGGCGCATCGGATCGTGCTTGCGGCCGACGGCGGTATTCGCGAGCACACCGTGCCTCTCCTGCGCCAGTCGGGTGCGGAGACGGTCGTTCTCGGCTCCCTGGCTTTCAATGCGCCATCGCTCGACGAGCGTATGGCATGGCTCCGCGCACTCTAACTCATGGTCTTCACATGCAGCAGGTTGCCATTGGAATCGACCTCGGTGGGACGCAGGTCCGCGCTGCCCTTGTCGATGAGCACGGCAGGATTCTGGCGCGCGCAGCCGAACCAACGGATGCGCTGGCAGGCCCCGACCGCGTGCTCGCCCAGATTTGCGGCCTGGCCGATGGACTGCTCGCGGCATCGAACCCGGCTTCGGTGGTGGGCGTCGGTGTATCCGCTCCAGGCCCGCTCGATACGGTCACGGGCGTCGCCACCGATATCCCGACCCTCCCGGGCTTTGTCGACTTTCCGCTGAAGGCGGAGTTGCAGAAGCGGTTTCCGTTTGCAGTCGACCTCGAGAATGATGCTATTGCCGCTGCCATCGGCGAGTGGCAGTTCGGAATTGGCAAGGGATTTGATAATCTCGTCTATGTCACCGTCAGCACCGGCATTGGCGGCGGCGTTATTTCGGACGGTCGCGTGGTGCGCGGCCGCAAGGGCATGGCCGCCCATGTCGGGCACATGTCGGTCGTGCCGAATGGGGAGCTCTGCCCTTGTGGCAACAGGGGCTGCTTCGAGGCCTACGGATCCGGACCGGCTTTTGCACGACGCGCTCAAATAAGGGCGATGGAATCGAGCGGGACGACGATGGGCAGCGATGGCGGTGTCATCGACAGCCGCAGCATCTTCGCAGCCGCGAGAAATGGCGATCGTCTGGCAAATCAACTGGTTGACGAAGAAGCGGAAATTCTCGGCCGAGGCTTCACCAGCCTGATCCACATTTTCAGTCCGGATATCATTGTGATGGGAGGCGGGCTTTCCCACGAGTTCGACCGGCTCCAACCCGGCATTCAAGGCTACATCACACAATGGGCAATGCCGGCATTCAAAGATGTCAAGGTGATGCTGGCAGCATTGGATCAGAACTCGGGCCTCGTCGGCGCAGCGGCTCTGGCGTTTCTGACCGGCAAGGTACCTGCGATCGATCAGCTTTAGAGCCTTTCCGTATCGAGAGGTTGCTCTCCGTCAGGGCGGCGGGGTGGTACTTTCCCTCAGGATCAGTTCGACTGGCCACAATTCGTGAACCTCATCCACGGCACGTCCAGCGATAAGCTGTAGCGTTAGCTCAGCGCATCGCGTGCCCGCGGCACGCATGGACGATCGTGTTGTCGAGAGTGACGGCACCATGCTTTCTGCCGTCAGATAAGGGAAGACGTCGTCATGGGCGATGACCGACACATCCCGACCCACCGTCATCCCAAGCGAACGGACGGCACGGTAGACACCAAGCGCTGTCATCGTGGAACCGGCAACGATGGCGGTCGGCGCATTCGCGCTCTCCAGAAAAGAGCGGGCATGACGAAAGCCGCTCTCGTCGGAGAATTTATCGCAGACCATCAGGTTGGGATCGACGACGAGCCCACGCTCCTGATGGGCAATCCGAAAACCATGTTCGCGATGGATCGAATACGTCTTGCCCCGCAGGCCGTTGATCATGGCAATGCGCCGGTGCCCGAGATCGAACAGGTGTTCGGTGGCTCTACGCACGGCATTTTCATTATCGATATCGAGCCACGCGTGAACGTGCTCGGTCTCCGAGCGGCCGTGAACCAGGAAAGGCAGGCCCAAGCTGTTCAGCAACTCGATCCGCGGGTCCTTGGGGCGCGGCGAATGAATGATCACTGCATCCACTCGGCGACTTTCGACCAGGCGTCGGTAGGCCTGCATTTCGTCGTCATCATTGTGCGCGGTAATAGGCGTGATGAGAATATCGGTATCGGCCGTTTCCAAGCGCTGCGCCATCCCCGATATGAATTCAGCGAAATGGATTTCTCCCGAACGCCCCATCATGACGCCTATCGCCCCGGCTCTCCCGGTCTTTAGCCGCACGGCATTGATATCGGGGCGATAGCCAAGCCGCATTGCTTCGCCCGCAACCCGGGCGCGCGTGGCCTCGCTCACCTCGGGATAGCCGCTGAGCGCACGGCTGACCGTCGTCGGTGAGAGCCCAAGCTGCTTTGCAAATTCGCGAAGTTTCATCGAATGTCTTCTTTGTCCCGGCAATCAATGGACGAAGCGTTGGCGATGCGCAACGGGCAAGTGCCAATCCGGCAAAAATTGAAATCGATTTCAATTTCTTGACATTGAATCTTTGCTCACGAGGTCAAGAAATACCTCTAATCGCTGTATATATGGCATTTTCCCATCATAATACAACTGAAGATCGACAATCTTAATGGCTTGACGCCTCTGCGGCCTTCTGCAATGGTCTGGTTGCCAAATCGATTTCAATTTCTGGGAGGAGATCATGAAAAAGTTTGCTCTAGCTTTGTCCGCACTCAGCGTTGCCATCGCTGCCGGCTCTGTCCGTGCCGCTGAAATTTCGTTTGCCGCAAATACCACTGGCAAAAACGTCGAATTCCTTCACAAGCAGCTTGCAATTTTCGAGAAGAATACCGGCAATCATGTCAAGCTCGTCACCATGCCGTCATCGAGCAGCGAACAGTTTTCCCAATATCGCCTGTGGCTTGCTGCTGGAAACAAGGACGTCGATGTTTATCAGACCGATGTCATCTGGGCGCCGCAGCTTGCAGAGCAGTTCGTCGATCTGAAGGAGGCAGCCAAGGACGTGGTCGGCCAGTTCTTCCCGTCGATCATCGCGTCTCAGACTGTCAATGGCCGGCTTGTGGCGCTGCCGTTGTTTACCGATGCTCCGGCGCTGTTTTACCGAAAGGACCTGCTCGAGAAGTATGGAAAACAGCCGCCGAAGACCTGGGACGAGATGGCTGCGACAGCCAAAGAGGTCCAGGATAAAGAACGCCAGGCCGGACAGAAGGACCTCTGGGGCTACGTCTTCCAGGGCAATTCCTACGAAGGGCTGACCTGCAACGGACTGGAATGGGTGAAGTCGTCCGGCGGCGGCCAGATCGTCGAGCCGGACGGGACCATCTCGATCAATAACGAGAAGGCGGCAGCAGCGCTCGAGCGGGCCAAGGGCTGGATCGGCACGATCTCGCCGCCAGGGGTGCTCGCATATCAGGAAGAAGAATCGCGCGGCGTCTGGCAGACCGGCAACGCCGTCTTCATGCGCAACTGGCCGTATGCCTATTCTCTCGGAAACGGTGCCGACAGCGCGGTGAAGGGCAAGTTCGACGTGATGACGCTACCGGTTGCGGCCGTCGGCGATAAGCCGTCTTCGACACTCGGCGGCTGGAACCTGGCGGTTTCGAAATATTCCGAAAAGCAGGACGCAGCCATCGCGCTCGTAAAATTCCTGGCGTCGAAGGACGTTCAAAAGGCACGTGCCATCGAACTGTCCAATTTGCCGACCCTGACGGATCTTTATGACGACAAGGATGTTGCTGCCGCGCAGCCCTTCATGCCGAACTGGAAACCCATTTTCCAGGACGCGGTGCCACGCCCTTCGGCGACGGCCAAGGTGAAATACAACGAGGTATCCTCGAAGTTCTGGACTGCAGTGCACAATACCTTGTCAGGCAGCGGCTCAGCTGCCGAGAACCTCGAGCTTCTCGAAGCCGACCTAACGACCCTCAAGGGCGACGCTTGGTGAGTATTCCGACCGGCGGCTGTCAGGCCGCCGGTCCGGTCTTCGGACGAGCTAGCGAGGGATAGTCGTTGCATGAGCGAAATCGTAGTTCCACAAGCAGTCAAGCCTAGGGTTTCCCATTTCAGATCCTCCACTGAGCTGCGGTCCGAGCGCATCCGATCGGCATGGATGTTTCTGGCGCCGACGCTGTTGATCTTGGCAATCGTCGCTGGCTGGCCGCTGTTCAGAACGATCTATTTCAGTTTTACGAATGCGTCGCTGAACGACCTTGGCAATGCGCAGTTCGTCGGCTTTGACAATTATTTGTCGTGGGTGACGCTGAAGAGCGGAAGGACCGTCTATCGCGGACTGCTTGCCGATCCGGTGTGGTGGAACGCCGTCTGGAACACTGCCAAGTTTACCGTCCTTTCGGTGGTAATCGAGACCGTGCTCGGGCTGATCGTCGCCTTGGTGCTGAACGCACGGTTCGTCGGGCGTGGGATCGTACGGGCCGCAATCCTCATTCCTTGGGCGATCCCAACCATCGTCTCAGCAAAGATGTGGGCCTGGATGCTCAATGATCAGTTCGGCATCCTGAACGATATTCTGCTCGGCTTCGGTCTTATCAGTGAGAAGATTGCCTGGACCGCCAATCCGGAAACGGCGATGATCGCAGTGCTGATCGTCGATGTCTGGAAGACGACGCCCTTCATGGCGCTTCTGATTCTTGCGGGACTACAGATGGTTCCGGGAGACATTTATGAGGCTGCCAAGATCGACGGCGTCAATCCGGTCAAGGTTTTCTGGCGTCTGACGCTGCCGCTGATCCGACCGGCAATCATGGTTGCCGTGATCTTCCGGATGCTGGATGCGATGCGCATCTTCGACCTGATCTATGTTCTGACGCCCAACAATGCGCAGACGAAGACCATGTCGGTCATGGCGCGCGAGAACCTGTTCGACTTCGACAAGTTCGCCTACGGCGCCACCGCGTCAACGGTGCTTTTCCTCATCATTGCCTCCGTAACCGTCCTTTATATCTGGCTCGGTCGCGTCAAGCTCGGCGGGGAGGAACGTTGATGCTGCTTTCGATCGTCAAGAATACGCTCTTCTACCTGCTCGTCACAATCATCGTCATCATTGCGGTATTTCCGTTCTACTATGCGATCCTCACGAGCCTGAAGACCGGCACGGCCCTTTTCAAAGTCGATTATTGGCCGACCTCGATCTCCTTCGGCAACTACACGTCCGTGATGGGCCAGGGCGGTTTCGTCCGCAGTCTGGCGAATTCCGCGATGATCGCCTGCGTCGTGGTTTCAGCATCGCTGCTACTTTCGATCACCGCTTCGTTCGCTTTGGCCCGGGTACACTTCCGCGGGCGGGCACTGTTGATGTTGACCATCCTCTCGGTGTCGATGTTTCCGCAGATTGCCGTTCTTGCGGGCCTCTTCGAACTCATCCGCTGGATCGGCATCTTCAACACGCCCTTCGCGCTGATCTTTTCCTACATGATCTTCACGCTCCCCTTCACCGTCTGGGTGCTGACGACCTTCATGCGCGAATTGCCGATCGAGATCGAAGAGGCGGCGATCGTCGATGGCGCTTCACCTTGGGTCATCATCACCCAGGTGTTCATGCCGTTGATGTGGCCGGCGCTGGTGACGACCGGACTGCTCGCCTTCATCACCGCCTGGAACGAGTTTCTTTTTGCGCTGACGTTCACATCGTCGGATACGCAGCGAACCGTCCCGGTTGCGATCGCCCTGCTTTCGGGCAACAGCGAATTCGAGATCCCCTGGGGCAACATCATGGCGGCTTCAGTGATCGTCACCGTGCCGGTTGTCGTGCTTGTTTTGATATTCCAGCGCCGGATCATTTCGGGGCTGACCGCCGGCGGCGTCAAGGGTTGAGGGAGTAGGGCATGGCAGAAATCCGACTGGAGAATATCCGCAAGAGCTTCGGCGCTTTCGAGGTGATCAAAGGCGTGACGATGGACATCCGCCGGGGCGAGTTCATGGTGTTCGTGGGGCCGTCGGGATGTGGCAAGTCCACGCTGCTGCGGCTTATCTCCGGGCTCGAGGACATCACCTCGGGAACCCTCTCCTTCGATAACAAGACGGTGAACCAGCACGCGCCGTCGAAGAGAGGGATCGCCATGGTGTTCCAGTCCTACGCGCTCTACCCGCATATGACGGTCTTCGACAACATGGCTTTCGGCATGAAACTTTCCGGGAGCACCAGAGGCGAATGCCGCCAGCGTGTCGAACAGGCCGCCGGTATGCTGCAGCTCTCACCCTACTTAGACCGCTTGCCGCGACAGCTTTCCGGCGGGCAGCGTCAGCGCGTCGCAATCGGCCGGGCGATCGTACGCGATCCCAAGGTCTTTCTCTTCGACGAGCCGCTGTCCAACCTCGATGCGGCGCTTCGCGTCGCGACGAGGCTGGAAATTGCGAAGCTTCATCGCAGCATGAACAACACGACGATGGTCTATGTGACCCATGACCAGGTCGAGGCCATGACACTCGCCGATCGGATCTGCGTGCTGAGGGACGGCGTCGTCGAGCAGATCGGCACGCCGCTGGAACTTTACGAAAGCCCAAATTCGGTCTTCGTTGCCGGCTTCATCGGTTCGCCGAAAATGAATTTCCTCTCGGGCGAACTGGCGCAAGCCTATGATAGCCATACGATTGGCGTGCGCGCCGAGCATGTTCGCATCACGCCCGAGTCGCCCGTTTGGAGCGGCACGGTCATCCATTCAGAAATCCTCGGCTCTGATAGCTTCGTCTATGTGGATATCGGGGCGGATGAGCCGCTCATCGTGCGGGAAGCCGGTGTCTCCCGCCATGCGCCCGGCCAAACGCTTGGCCTTGCGCCGCTTGCCGGCCACATTCACCGTTTCGACCGGTCGGGCCGTTCGCTTGAGCGAGCCTCCATTCGGGCTGCCTGATGTTCCCAAGGTCGATGTTCTTCCCAGGACTCGATCCGTTTTTTAACTATAAGGAGAGAACGACGTGACCATTCGCACCGTTGTGTGGGGAGAGAATATCCACGAGAATACCAATGCCGTCGTCCGGGGCATTTATCCCGAAGGCATGCACACGACGATCGCCAACGCGCTGAATACCGACCCCAGCATCTCGGCGACGACGGCGACGCTGCAGGAGCCGGAACACGGCCTCAGCGAAGCCCGCCTTGCCGAAACCGATG